>CETH01184280.1_pt1 | contig 14526 bp, 15 predicted proteins | sample 361461 | NCBI WGS metagenome assembly CETH01 (sample SAMEA2622695, study PRJEB7988) | marine metagenome | isolation source: saline water (ENVO:00002010), including
TTCCATTAACAGTAGGCCTTTCTCCAAAATTAGCTATACCAGTATATTTTTTATCTTTAAATATAACTTTGACAGCATAAACGCCCTTTCGTGGTTTTATTAAATTAGGAGGTAAAATATTTGCGGTAGGATAATTTATCTTACTTGCCATTTTTTTACCTCGCACTACTTTGCCTCTTAATGACCAGTACCTTCCAAGATAATGAAAAACACCTTCACAATTTCCAATAGAAATATTTTTTCTAATTCGAGAGGAGGAAAAAACTTTATTTGTTTTTTTTGATTTAATTGGTTTTAAAATAGAGACTTTATAGTTGTATTTTTTTGATAATTTTTTTAATAACTTAACACCGCCAGATCTATATTTGCCAAATTTAAAATCATACCCAACAATTAAAAGCTTAACACCTAATTTTTTAAATAATATTTTATTTATAAAATCTTCAGGTGGCAAACTTGAAACTGCTTTGCTAAATTTTAATAATATGTAATTATCTACATTCAATTCAGATAAAAGTTTAATTTTACTTTTATTGTCAATTATTTCAAAATTATTTCGATTACCTGAAAAATATTCTCTAGGATGTGGTTTAAAACTCATAATCGAACTACGATAATTATTTTTTTTTGATTTATTTATTAGTTGTGAAATTAATTTTTTATGTCCAATATGGATTCCGTCAAAATTTCCAATTGCTAAACTTAAATTTTTAAGTTTAATTTTTGAATTTAAATTAATATTATATATTTTCACTAAATCTAATAATTATAATTTTAACAATATTTTTATATATTTATGATAATTTTTAAAAGTATTTAATTACAAAGATGTATTTATTTTAATAAATTTATAATATAAATAGAATTAAATGAAATATCTTCATACAATGATACGGATATCTAATATTGAGGAATCTCTTGATTTTTTTTGTAATAAATTAGGAATGAAAGAAATTAAAAGAACTAATAATGAAAAAGGTGAATTTACTCTAATTTTTTTAGGACAAAATTTTGAGGACAAAAATCAACCATTAATTGAACTAACTTATAACTGGAAAACGGAAATTTATAATGGTGGAAGAAACTTTGGTCACCTCGCATTTAGCGTAAAGAATATCTATAAAACATGTGATAACTTAATGAAAAAAGGAATTACGATTAATAGACCTCCTAGAGACGGAAGAATGGCTTTTATCAAATCCCCAGACAATATATCTATAGAATTGCTTCAAGATGGAGAAGCTTTGGAAATAAAAGATCCTTGGAAATCAATGAAAAATATAGGTAGTTGGTAAAGATAATATTTCCCAATCTAGTATTTTATGAATCAAAAAAAAGTAAAATTGTTATTTAATTCAAAAGATATTTTAGGAGAAAGCCCTATCTGGGTAGAAGAACATAATTCTCTTTATTGGATAGATATAAAAAGAAAATTAATTCATAAGTATAATATTAGAAACAAACAAAAAAAAACCTGGTGTTTTAATCAAACTATTACTTGTATCGCTCATATAAAAAAAAATTTGTTTATAATAGGATCTAAAAATGGATTAAAAATAGTTAACTTAATTAATAAAAAAATAACGAATATTTTTAATCCTGAAAAAAATTTACCTAATAATAGACTTAATGATGGTAAATGCGATAACAAAGGAAGGTTTTTTGTTGGTTCAATGAATGAAATTAATAACAAAAAAACAGGAAGTTTATATTTGTTAGATAATGATTTAAAGTGTAAAAAAATAATTGGAGGTTTTATTATAAGTAATGGACCAACATTTAGCCCTGATTATAAAAAAATATACTTTTCTGAAACAAGGCTAGGTAAGATTTATGTTGCAAATTTAAATAGTGATGGCTCTATTTCAAATAAAAAACTATTCATAAAGATTCCTATTTCTGAGGGTAAACCCGATGGAATGACTACAGATAATAAGGGGAATATTTTTGTTGCAATAATTTATGGCTCTAAAATCAATAAATATAATAAAAATGGAAAAAAAATAGACACAATTAAACTTCCTATATCTTGTCCTACAAGTTGTGTTTTTGGTGGAAAAAAATTTGATATATTATTTATCACATCTGCATCACATAAATTAAGTAATAAACAAAAAATGATAGAACCACTATGGGGTTCTGTTTTAAAAATCAAATTAAAAACAAATGGTTTAAAAACAAATAAATTTATTAGAACATAATTTTGATTATTTTTGTTTTTTTTTAAAAAAAATTATATAGTATTAAAATTTAATGTATAAAATAGCTTTAATAGGAAATATTCATGAAGATGGTGTAAAATTATTAAAAAAATATAAGTTCTCTTTAAACTTTATCAGAAATTTCTCAAAAAAAAATCTTATTAATAAGCTTAAAAATATTGATGGGATAGCACTTAGAACTTCAAAATTAGATAAAAGTATTTTACAAGAATGTAAAAAATTAAAAATTATCTCTCGACACGGAGTTGGTGTTGATAATATAGATGTAAATTTCACAAATAAAAAAAAAATTACTATTTTAATAACTGGAAATTCAAACTCAGCTTCTGTTGCAGAACATGTAATATCTATGTTCTTAAATCTTTGTAAAAATTCTTTTATTGCAGATAAATTAGTAAGATCCAACAATTTTAGAAAAAAATATGAAATGTCACCTTCTTATGAACTATACCAAAAAAATATATTTATCATTGGATTTGGAAGAATAGGCAAATCTCTATCAAAGAGATGTAATGCTTTTGAATCAAATGTGCTGGTTTATGATCCTTATGTTGATAAGAAAACTATAAAAAAAAATAATTGTATACCTATAAATTTTAACCAAGGTATTAAAAAAGCAGATTTTATAAGTATTCATCTACCATTAACTAAAAAAACTAAATATTTAATTACTAAAAAACACCTAACTAAAATGAAAAAAACTTGTATTATTGTCAACACTTCCAGAGGATCTATAATCAAAGAAAAAGATCTTTATTGGGCTCTGAGTAAAAAAATTATTCATTCAGCTGGTTTAGATGTTTTTGAAACCGAACCTCCTTTAAAAAATAATCCATTATTTAAATTAAATAACATAATTTTTTCACCTCATAATGCTGCCTTGACTGAAGAGTGCAAAAGAAGAATGGGGGTAGAAACATGTCAAAATTTAATTAACTACTTCTTTAATAAAAAGAAAATTAAAAAAAATAATTTTTTAAATACATGATATTTTAATTTAAAATTATAAAAATTTTTATCTAAATCTTATATTCTTTTTTGAAAGTTGACTTATGTTGTTAACACCCATTAATTTCATATCTCTTAATATTTCTGATTTAATATTACTAAGAGCTCTCTCAACTCCTGCTTGCCCACCTGCTGCTAGAGCATATAAATAAAACCTACCACCTGAACAAGCATTAGCCCCCAATGATAAAGCCTTTAATATATGTGTACCTCTTCTTATTCCTCCTTCACAAACAATTTCAATTTTATGGCCTACAGCGTCAACTATCTCTGATAATTGATCAAATGGAGTTCTTGATCCATCTAATTGTCTACCACCATGATTTGATAGAATTATAGTTGAAGCACCTATATCAACAGCCTTCCTAGCATCTTCAACTGACATAATTCCTTTCAATGCAAATTTTTTTCCCCAAAGCTTATTGATTTCTTCTGCTGCCTTCCAATCCATAGACTGATCAATCATTTTTGTAAAATAATCTCCAACATTTATTGCAAGAGATGTACCTTCATTAATATAATCTTTTATTTGACTTAGTTCGAACTTAGATCTCATTAAAAAATTTAAACTCCAATCTAGATGCCAAGCAAAACTAAAAAGACTTTTAAATGTTAACTTAGGAGGATAAGTAAAACCTGTATAAAGATCTCTTTCTCTATTACCTCCAACAATAGTATCAACAGTTAAAGCCATAGCATCAAAATTTGCCTCTTTACATCTATCAATCATATTTCTAGTAAGACCTTTGTCCTTATGAACATATAGTTGAAAAAGTTTTGGAGTATTTATTTCCTTATCTATATCTTCAATACTTGTTGTTCCAAGTGAAGATACTCCAAACATTGTATTAAATTTTTGCGCAGCTCTAGCTACAGCTTTTTCTCCATCATGATGAAATAATCTTTGAAGAGCTGTGGGAGCTAAAAAAATGGGCATATCTATTTTTTTACCCATAATTTCAGTAGACATATCAATATTTTCTACTCCAGCTAAAACATTTGGTACTAAATCACATTCTTCGAACGATTCAGTATTTCTTCTATAAGTTACCTCATCGTCAGAGCCGCCATCAATGTAATGAAAAATGGGACTAGGCAGTCGTTTTTTTGCAAGTTTTCTAAAATCTTTTGTGTTATGACATTTATTAATTTTTTTTAACATAAAATTATTATTATTCTATATTGTTATTAATCTAAAATTTAAATAAAAAACTATAGATAAATTAATGAATATTCTTATTACAGGTGGAGCTGGTTATATTGGAAGCCATGTTAGTTATAAATTATTAGAATCAGGGCATAAAGTCTCTATAATAGATGATTTAAGTAATGGTTATAGATATCTAATACCAAAGGAAGCATCATTTTATCAAAAAAATATTAATGATATAAATTTTATTAATAATTTATTACAAAAAAATAATTTTGATATTCTTATTCACTTAGCAGGATATATAAAAGTAAAAGAATCAATTATAAATCCAAAAAAATATTATAATAATAATACTTATAATTCAGAAATGTTATTTGTAAATTGCATAAAAAATGGAATTAAAAATATAATATTTTCATCTACTGCAGCAGTGTACGGAAATACAACAAAATATAAAGTTAGTGAAAGTGATCAATTAAATCCAATAAATCCATACGGAAAATCAAAAGCTTTAGCTGAAAAAATATTAATTGATTTAAGAAAAAAAAATAAATTTAATTATATGATTTTAAGATACTTTAATGTAGCTGGAGCAGATCCAAGTTTAAGATGTGGATTAATTTCAAAAGATTCATCACATTTAATTAAACTGGCAGCAGAAACAGCTATTGGTAAAAAAGAATCTATTACTATATTTGGAAATGATTATCCAACAAAAGATGGTACTGCTATAAGAGATTACATTCATGTTAGTGATTTAGCAAATATACATTTGGAATCTATAAATTATTTAGTAGAATCTAATAATTCTCTAATAATGAATTGTGGATATGGAAAAGGTTATTCAGTTAAAGAGGTTTTGGATGCGTTAAAAAATAATACTAAAAATAATATAAAAATAAAAATTGGTAAAAAAAGAGAAGGTGACGCTTTTTCTTCAATTTCTGATATTAGTTTACTTGAAAGTAAAATAAAATGGAAACCACAATATAATGATATAAATAAAATTATTAAATCATCTATAGATTGGGAAACAAAATTAAAAAATGAAAAAATATTTTAAAAAGATATTACTTAGAAAATATAGCTGGGGTATTTATAATAAATATTCTTACGGAAAAAAGTGTTAAAATATTAAGGAGTTTTCCATAATAATGAGTATTCAGGATAAAATTATATATTATAAAGATAGTCTTGAATATTTTGATGATACTATGGAAAAATACAAATTTCTATTAGAACAAGGAAAAAAAAATAATAACTTTCCTGAAGAATATAGAAAAGTTGATTTTTTAGTTCCAGGATGTCAAGCAAAAGTATGGTTGGTTCCAAAGCTATATAAGCAAAAACTTAATTTTTATTGTGACTCTGATGCCTTTCTTACAAAAGGAATGATTGTTATTTTAGTTGATATTTACGGGAGCAATAAACCAATAGATATCTTAAATGCTGATTTTGATTTAGTTAAAACCTTTAAATTAAATTCTTTACTCACACCAGGAAGAACAAATGGTGTATATGCTATGTTAAAAAAATTAAAAGATTATGCTGAGGTTTTTTCAAAAAAATAAATATGAAAATTTTTAATTTTCCAAAAAATAATTTTTTTTATATTTTTTTATATTTCATTTTTTTTAATTATAAATTAGAACTTAAAAAATGTTTAGGGCGTGTGGCGGAATGGTAGACGCGATAGACTCAAAATCTATTGAGGGCAACTTCATGGGGGTTCAAGTCCCTTCACGCCTACCATAAAAATGATATTTTTAAAAAAAATTTATAATTGGACTTTATCAAAAGCAGACCATCCAAAAGCTGGATGGTTTTTATCTTTCATATCTTTTGTTGAAAGTTCTTTTTTTCCAATTCCTCCAGATATTATTTTAATTCCTATGGTGCTTGCTAATAGAATGAAAGCTTGGATATATGCATCTATATGCACAATCAGTTCTGTCTTAGGTGGTTTAGCAGGATATTGTATAGGAGCATTTTTCTATTCTACAATTGGAATATTAATAGTTGGGTATTATGGCTTAGATGATAAGTTTGGCGCATTTGAAAATTGGTATAATACATATGGAGCTTGGCTAGTATTAGCTGGTGGCTTTACACCTTTTCCATACAAATTTATTACTATAGCAAGTGGAGTTTTTCATCTTAATATATTTATTTTTATAATTGCTGCAATTATTAGCAGAGGATTTAGATTTTTTTTATTAGCAATGTTGTTAAAAATATATGGAGACTGGATAAAGAAAAAAATTGATAAGTATTTTAATATTTTATCAATTTTATTTTTTATTTTATTTTTTGGTGGTATATTTCTTATCTTCTTTCTATGAATAAGCTATACCAAAATTGGATTATTATAATTCTTTTTATAAGCTCCGGAGCAATAATTACTGCTTTAATAGCTGAACATTTTTTTAATAAATATCCTTGTCAATTATGCATATATCAAAGATATCCTTATTATTTAATGATTATGTTAAGTTTGTTTTATTTTGTAAGAAATTTTTCACTAATATTATATTCTATAATAAGCACTTTATCATTTTTTGTAGGGAGCATTTTTGCACTTTGGCACGTTGGAGTAGAAAAAAATATATTGCCAGGACTATCTGGCTGCACAATTTCTTTAAATTCATCAGAATCTTTGGGAGATTTAAAAAATAAAATTTTATCTCAACCGATTACTAATTGTGAAGATGTAATTTGGACTTTTTTTGGCTTTTCAGCTGCTTCTGTCAATTCAATATTATATATTTGTTTATTTATATTAAGCACTATATACTGCTATAAAAAATTAAATGAAAAACAAAAGAAAAAATAGTAAAAAAAGATCAAATAAAAATAAATTTTATTCAAAAAAAACTAGTAAAAGTGTTCTTGATGAAATTATTCGTGTTGATCATGCTGGTGAATTTGGGGCTACAAGAATTTATGAAGGACAAATTGCAGTATTTGGAAAAAACTCAAAAATAGGGAAAACGATTCAACATATGGCAGATCAAGAACAAGAACATATCGAAACTTTTGAAAAATTAATTATCAAAAATCGTGTTAGACCAACAGCTTTTCTACCTATATGGAATATAACTGGTTTTGCTTTAGGCGCTGCCACAGCATTAATGGGAGAAAAAGCAGCTATGGCATGTACTGTTGCTGTTGAGGCAGTCATAGGAAATCATTATGATGAACAAGCAAAAATTCTAGGTGCTGATCAAAAAAAACTTAAAAAAACTATTTTAAAATTTAAAGAAGACGAACTTGAACATCATGATATTGGAATGAAACATGATGCAGAAAATGCTCCTGCTTACAAAATTTTATCAAAAGTTATTACTGCCGGATGCAAAACTGCAATTGCAATTTCAAAAAAAATTTAGTTTTCTAATTCAGCATCCCAGTAAAGATAATCTCTCCAACTTTCATGCAGGTAATTTGGTGGAAAGTTCTTACCATTATTCTGAAGAGATATAGCTGATGGTCTAGATGGAGATTTCATTAAAGTCATATCAGTCTGATGAATTAGTTTTCTACCTTTTTTAAGATTACATTTTGTGCAAGCTGAAACAACATTCGACCACTTTGTTTTGCCATTTAAACATTTTGGGATAATGTGATCAAAAGTTAATTCATTTGCTGTATATTGATTTCCACAATATTGACATGAAAAATTATCTCTTAGAAAAACATTGAATCTTGTAAACGCTGGATTTCTAATAGGTGATACAAACTTTTTTAAAGCAATTACGCTAGGCAGTTTAAAAGTTTTTGATGGTGAATGAATTTCTTTATTATAACTTTCTATTATCGAGACTCTCTCAAGAAATACTGCTTTTACAGAATCTTGCCATGAACACAAAGATAGAGGATAATAACTTAATGGTCGAAAATCTGCATTAAGCACAAGTGCCGGGCTTAAACTAAAATTCATAAACAATTTTCATCTCAAACTTAAAATTATATATTATTATAATATGACAATTTGGTTACGTCATACATTTTTTTTAATAAAGTTTTTCAATAAATTTAATAAAACAGGAGAAATAGTGTGTTCTTCTTCCTTCATTAAATGAGATTCATATGGAAAGCCTAACTTTTTTATAATATTACAAGATTCATAGAAATAATCTAATTTTAGAACTGTATCCCTGTCTCCATGAGAAATAAAAATTGGAGTATTAATAAAAAGATTCTTTTCACTATTTATAAAGTTTAATATTCTTCCTGATATTATAGCACAACCTGCAAACTTTTGATTTATTAATTCACCAAGCATATAAGACATCATCGCACCTTGTGAAAAGCCAATTAAAAAACAATCATTATATGTAAGTGAAAATTTATTACATTTTTCATTAATATAATTTTTAATTAAAGATAATGAAGAAATACAATCTTGCTTTAAAATTTCTATTTCTGCTTTGCCAGCATCATTAAAATTAATTCCATTAGGATATAAATTAAACCACTCTAAACCATTTGAAAAATTATTTATTTTTGTTGGGGCATTTGGTGAGTAAAAGTTAATTGGGGCTGATGTTTCATAAAGATAATTTGCTATATTAATAAAATTTTCCCCTGTATCTCCATATCCATGAAGAAGAATGACTAATTTATCAGGATTTTTTGAATACTCTAAACTAGGTCCATTTAGTGGTTTTTTTGAATTCATATTATAAATATAGTAAATAATTTGCAAAAGACTAGATTTGAAATAAAAAATTTAGTAAATAGATTATTTAAGGAAGTTGCTATGGGAATACATTATAATCACAAATCAAAAGCTGGCGATAGGAAAATGCAAAAGGAATTAAAGAAAAAAATGAAAATAGAAGCTAGAAAACAAAAAAAGCTTGATAAAGAACAAACAGAATTTGATGAATTAGAAAAATTAACACGTCCAGATCTTCTTGAGAAAAAAGATTAGATATAAATCCTTTTTATTAAATAATGAAACAATTTGAAAATAAAAATGTAGTAATAACTGGTGCAAGTAGAGGTATTGGATTAGAAATAGCCAAAAAACTTGCGTCAAATGGTGCAAACATAGCAATACTTGCTAAAACAGATGTTCCTCATTCAAAACTTCCAGGTACAATATATACAGCTGCAGAAGAAATTAAGAAATTTGGTACAAAATCTATTGCTATCAAAACTGACATAAGGTTTGATGATCAAATAGAAAATGCTTTTATAGAAATAAAAAAAGAGTTTAATTCAATAGATATTTTAATAAATAACGCCAGTGCAATAAATTTATTCAATAGCGAAACACTTCCTATGAAAAGATATGATTTAATGCATGATATTAATGTCAGAGGCACTTATTTATGCAGTAAAATTGCTTTGCCATATTTAAAAGAATCAGACAATCCGCATATTTTAAACCTAAGCCCTCCTATTAATTTAAAAGCAAAATGGTTTGAAAATTTTCCAGGATATACAATGTCAAAATATGCTATGTCTATGTGTACATTTGGCCTATCTGCTGAATATAAAAAATATAATATTGCTGTAAATTCTTTATGGACAAAAACTGCAATTAATACATCAGCCTTAGCAATGTTAGGAGGAATAGTTTCTCCAGAACAATGCAGAAAGCCAGAAATAGTAGCTGATGCAGCTTTTATTATATTATCTAAAAAAAGCGATGAATGTACAGGAAAATTTTTTATTGATGAGGAAATATTGAGAAGTTCAGGTGAAATTAACTTTGAAAAATATGCTGTAAAGCCTGGAGTAAAATTATTTGAAGATCTTTATCTTGATTAATTTTTAAATATATTAATTATACAATTATATATTAAAATAATGAATAAACCCTGGTTAAATAGCTACCCTAAAGGAATATCTCCTGAAATAGAATTCAAAGAATACTCGTCCTTAGTTGATATGTTTGAAAAAACTTCTGAAAAATTTTACAGTAAAACTGCCTTTACAAATTTTGGTGTAAAAATGTCTTTTGGAGAAATTCAAAATAAATCCCAAAATTTATCATCATTTTTACAAAATGAATTAAAACTTGAAAAAGGTGCAAGAGTAGCAATAATGCTTCCTAATATTCTTCAATATCCAATAAGTACTTTTTCAATTCTCAAAGCGGGTTATATTGTAGAAAATATAAATCCTTTATTTACTGAAAGAGAGTTAGAAATTCAGTTAAAAGATTCACGTTCAGAAGCCATAATAATTCTTGAAAACTTTGCTCATAATTTAGAAAAAATCATAAAAAATACTTCGATAAAACATGTAATAATTACATCAACAGGAGAACTTTTAGGATTTAAAGGAAAATTGATAAATTTTGTTTTAAGAAATATTAAAAAAATGGTGCCTAAATATAAAATTAAAAATAGTTTATTATTTTCGGACTGTATAAAAAAAGGTTCTCAATATAAATTTTTAAATGTAAAAATAAATTTAGATGATGTAGCATTTCTTCAATATACAGGTGGTACAACTGGAACAGTAAAAGCAGCAATGCTTACACATAAAAATATTTTAGCAAATGTTTTACAAGTTAAAGAATGGCTGGGTAAGCACCTTAGATACGGAGAAGATATAGCAATTTGTGCGCTACCTTTGTATCATATATTTGCTCTTACTTGTAATGGTTTAACATTTTTTAATTTTGGAGCAAATAATATTTTAATTTCTAATCCAAGAGATATAAAAAGTTTTGTTAAAGAATTAAGAAAACATAAATTTACTTTTATTAGTGGTGTTAATACTCTTTTTAATAAGCTTATTAATGATCCTAATTTTAAAAAATGTAACTTTGCCAATCTAAGAATTAGTTTAGGTGGTGGAATGCAAGTTCAAAAAACTGTTGCTGAAAATTGGCAAAAAATAACAGGTAATGTTTTAAGTGTCGGATATGGATTATCTGAAACTTCTCCTGCCGCATCAATTGATCCTATTGGAAATGACAAATTTACTGATAGTCTTGGCTTACCCTTACCATCTACTGAATTTTCGATACAAGATGACAAAGGGAAATTTCTAAATTTTAATGAACCTGGTGAAATATGTATAAAGGGTCCTCAAGTAATGAAAGGTTATTGGGAGAAGGAAGAGGAAACCAAAGAAGTGTTAACTGTTGATGGCTGGTTTAAAACTGGGGACATTGGTATTATGGACCAAAATGGTTATACAAGAATGGTTGATAGAAAAAAAGATCTAATAATAATTTCTGGTTTTAATGTTTATCCAAATGAAATAGAAGAAGTTGCAATGATGCATGAAAATATCTTTGAAGCAGGATGTATTGGAATACTTGATAGTTCTGGAAATGAAAATATTAAACTTTTTGCTTCACTAATGCCTAATAAAAAAATGGATTCTGATGAACTTATTACACATTGTAAGAAATATTTAACTAAATACAAGGTGCCAAAAATAATAGAATTTATTGAGGAAATACCAAAATCCAATGTAGGTAAAATTTTAAGAAGAAAACTAAGAGATAAGGATAAAAATGTCTAACGCAGTTATAGTAGGATATTCTAGATCGCCGTTTACTATAGCGAAAAAAGGCGATTTAATATCGATTCGTCCTGAAGATTTATTATCCACAGTAATTAAAGATTTAATTGAAAAAACGAAAATAAACACTGAAGATATTGAAGATATAATTGCTGGATGCGCTTTTCCAGAAGGTGAACAAGGTTTCAATATTGGTAAGGTGGTAAGTTTTCTATCAGATATGCCTAAATCAGTTGCAGGAATGACTGTAAATAGATGGTGTGGTTCAAGCATGCAATCAATACATATTGCTGCCGGAGCAATAGCTATTAATGCAGGAAAAGTTTTTGTTTGCTGCGGTGTTGAAAGCATGACAAGAACACCAATGAATGGTTTTAATCCAATGCCTCACCCAGAATTACTAAAAAATAATCCAAATGTTTATTTATCTATGGGTTTGACAGCCGAAAATGTTGCAAAAAAATATCAATTTACCAGAACTAAACAGCAAGATTTTGCAATTAATAGTCATATAAAAGCCTTTGAAGCGCAACAAAGTGGAAAATTTGATAATGAAATTGTTATGATTAATAATTGCAATAAAGATGGGGCTATCAGACCTGACACAAATCAAGATGTTTTGAATAATTTAAAATTAGCTTTTGATGAAAATGGCACAATAACAGCAGGAACTTCTTCGCCTTTAACTGATGGAGCTGCTGCAACTTTAATTTGTGATGAAAATTATGCTAAACAAAATAATTTAGATATTTTAGCAAAAATAAAATCTATTGCAGTACATGGCTGCCCTCCAGAAGTTATGGGTTTAGGTCCAATAGGTGCTTCTAAAAAAGCATTGAAACGCGCAGGACTCACAATAAAAGATATTGACATAATTGAATTAAATGAGGCCTTTGCCTCTCAATCATTAGCTTGTATCAAAGATTTGAACATTGAAGAAAAAAAAGTTAACATAGATGGTGGAGCAATTGCACTTGGTCATCCTTTAGGTGCTACAGGAGCAAGAATTACAGGTAAGGCAGCTCAACTTTTACAAAGAGAAAATAAAAAATATGCTTTATCAACACAATGTATCGGATTAGGTCAAGGAATAGCTACTGTATTAGAATCAAATAATTAATGATTAAAACTATAACAGTTATAGGCTCTGGATTAATGGGTTCAGCAATTGCTGCCCATTTTACGAATTGTGGATGTAAAGTAAATTTACTAGATATTTTATCAAAAAAAAATTCTAATAGAAATATTTTAGCAGAAAAATCAATAAAAAAACTTTTAAAAATTAAACCTAGTCCTATTACTCTTAAATCAAATATTAAAAATATTATTCCAGGAAATATAGACGATGATCTTGAAATTATTAATGAGAGTGATTGGATTATTGAAGCAATAGTTGAAAATTTAGAAATAAAGCAAAAATTATATGAAAAAATTGAAAAAATAATGAAAAAAGATCTTATAATTTCCTCTAATACTTCGACAATACCAATAAGTAAATTAACCAAGGGAAGAAATGATATATTTAAGAAAAACTTTTTAATTACACATTTTTTTAATCCTCCGAGATATTTAAAATTATTAGAAATTGTTTGTTCTGAAAAAACTAATCAAGTAATCAAAGAAAAAATAATAAATTTTTCTGATTTTTATTTGGGAAAAAGCATTATTGAAACTAAGGATACTCCTGGTTTTATAGGCAACAGGATAGGTATTTTTTGGATTGAAAGAGCTGCAATTGAAGCTATTAATCATAATCTTTCAGTTGAGGAAGCTGATATTCTTATTAAAAATATTTTTAATGTTCCAAAAACAGGAGTTTTTGGACTAATTGACATAGTTGGTCTAGATCTAATACCTACAGTTGTTAAATCTTTATTAGAAAATATTCCAAAAAACGATCTATATAAAAAACTTCACAAAAAGCCAGAAATATTTGACTTCATGATTTCAAATAAATTCTATGGAAGAAAAGCAGAAAGCGGTTTTTATAAACTTGTAAATAAGGACGGGGGGAAAATTAAATATTCATTAAATTTACAAACAAAAAAGTATGAGTCAAGTCATAAAGCACTAATACCAAACTTTAATTTAATTAAAAAAAATTTAAAACAATTTTTAGAAATTGAAAATAAATACTCATTTTATTGTAGAAGAGTTTTGTTAGACATTTTGTATTATGTACTTTTAATATATGAAGAAATATCTTCTGACATTATTTCAATTGATACAGCTATGAAAGATGGTTTTGGATGGAAATTAGGTCCATTCGAAATAATAGATATACTAGGTTCAGATTGGATAAAAAATGAACTTCAAAAGGAAGGCTTAGCACTCCCTAAATTATTAAATCTTATCGAAAATAAAATTTTTTACAAAGTTGATAATAATGAAATTAAGTATTTTGATTTTATTCAAAATAAATACAAAAAAATAAAAAGAGGTAATGGTATAATCTTATTATCGGACATTAAAAAAGTTAAAAAACCTATAAAAAAAATATCTACGGCAAGTTTATGGGATATAGACGATGGGATAACTGTTTTTGAAATTCATAGTAAAAGTAATACGTTAGATATTAATACATTAGAATTTTTAAATCAAATGATTGATTTAGTGTCCTCCTCTTATAAAGCAATGATTATTTATAAT
>CETH01021657.1_pt1 | contig 14523 bp, 7 predicted proteins | sample 361461 | NCBI WGS metagenome assembly CETH01 (sample SAMEA2622695, study PRJEB7988) | marine metagenome | isolation source: saline water (ENVO:00002010), including
TTATTTTTTGTGCAGTGCTGTAAAAACCTGTTTTAATTGAAAATATGGGTGGGCTCAAGAATCCATTATAGCCAATTGAAGGATTTGCTTTTCCAGGTGTCGGAGTATCAAAAAGCTTCCAGCTGCTACCTCCTAGCACTCTTCCCTTGGACCTGTCCGTTGGAATTGAACCAGAAAAAACAGAGTCAACTATCACTCCATTGCTATCAGATAAAACTAAATATTCTCCCGTTGATTTTATCTTAAAATTTGTATGAAGATACGTTTCTGGTAAGTTAATCCGCTTATCAGGTACACGTAAATTTGCATAAGTTGATTTATATCCAATGGTTAAGAAAGGTATGCAAGTGAGATCAGAAGAAGAATTCGAAAAATTATGCACCTCAATGGCAATGGTATTTTCTCCTGATTGCAAAGGAAGCAGGTTTGGGTCAAGAATAATTTCTTCAGGAAACCCGCCTTGATAAATATCGGCTTCATGCAAGCCTGTAGCTGTTTGATTATAAGAAGTATTGGAGTTCTCTGGACCAAGGTTCCTTCTTGAAAATTCTTTACCATTAATATAAGCAACATATCCATCATCATAATCCAAATGAAAAAGTATTAAACTGATTTCTTCTACATTTTCTACGGTAAACGGTCTTCTCACATAAACAGAAATAGTTTGATTTAAAACCGTATTGTCATCACCATCGCCATATCCAAAGCCACTTGGCCCTTCACTCCAATTGCTAGAATTAAAATTGATAGCATTCCAATCTGAAGGCGGCTCATTGATTCCTACCCAGTACTTCCATTCATCACCAATCGTAATTTCACCATCCCAACTATTTACGATGTTATTTTTATCTTTATCTGAAGCTAGTACTAGAAGATACTCCATTGGCTGAATGACTGTCTCAGGAAATTTCCATTTCAGTTTATCTGAAAGATCATCGCTAAAACCATATCCTTTTAAATTGACAGCGGTACTGTTTGAATTGTAAATCTCTACCCAATCTGGCGTATCGCCATCCTCGTCATAAAAGACTGAGCTGTTGCTTGAAACCACTTCATTGATTAAAAGAGATTGTGAAAAAACAAACGTGTTGATAGCTAGGAATAAATAAAATTTCAATCTGATTTCTTTTTTATTTGATTAAGGTGATCTTTTCTTTTATTGTTTTTTTCCCATCATCTAGCGTGAGGAAATAAATACCATTAGAAAGACCTTTACCATTCCTATTCTTCAGGATCAATTTATAAATATTGTCTCCAACGAACGCTTTTGTATTATCACTCCATACCAATTGGCCTTGAACGTTATAGACATTAATCTTAACGTGTTTTTCAGACAACGATTCAAATGATATGCTAGAAGAATTTGATGTTGGGTTAGGATATATCTTATGAGAAAATATAACTTCGCCACTTCTGGAGGAGTTAGATGAAACTTTAAGGATTTTTAAATTAGCTCCCCCTCTAATGATTGAAAGCCTGATTTCGTTAACGCCTTTTTTCAGTTCAGCTTCTCCCAAAACTGTTTCAACCCAAAGATCGTAATCCTGGGTAACTGGTAACTTTTTTTCAGATATTATTACCTGATTTTGACTATTGTATAAAGCAACGGAAGCCTCGGCTGACTCAGCTGAAGAAATAATACTAAAATCATATACATCGTCCTTTAAAACATTGATAGTATACTTTAGAAATTCTCCCGATTCAGTATGACTCACATGGTATTTTGAGATTTTAGTATCACTTGAAACTTGAATATCAACTCCATCGTTTCGATAGGCCCATCCATTGTTCCACGTTTTGAGCCCTCCACCGTTGGGCCTATTATCGATATAATCAAAATCAAAGTAAGCCAAACCATTTGCACCTAAATCGTAATCAACAATATCAATCTTACCAGGAATGAACAAATCTTTAAATGGTAAGTTTTTCGTTCCATAATTATCATCCAATAATGACGCAATAACTCCTTTCTTAATTTCACAATTTTCAAGTTTAAGGTTTTCAACCATGTTATTGAGGCCCAATTGAGCAGTTTCAATGGAGGGTCTGCCACCATCACCATTCCAATATCTAGTGATTTCTTGATAAACAGAATCAGAGGGGGATGAAACAGGACCTGTAATTGTGCCTATCTTTTTATAGTTCCACCATGCCCAACCTATATCATTCTTTTCCATTAAATTTGTTACTTCCATAAACCACTCGTTTGAATTTTCGCCTGCTTCTCCAAGCCACAATGGTCTATTTGTAAGATTTCTGAAATTAATTAGGTATTGAATTGTATTTTGATTGACCCTGTTAAATACCATCCATGAGTAATAATGAAAAGCCCATATCATATTCTCATCAAGCGCAGGCCCTAAGCCTTCGAATGCTCTTGACCACATATTACCATTAACAAACAATGTATGGTTTAGATCATATTTTCGAATGCGATTTCTCATTTGTCTTTGAAGATCCCTAACTTGCCTGCCCCCGTTAAATAAAACAGGTTCGTTAAGTAAATCATATCCACCGATCCATCTTTCTGTTGCATACCTTTTAGCTATTTCTCCCCAAATATCAACAGCCCAATCTTGGTTCTCTTTGCTATCCCATAACTTAGCTCCTTCGTCACCATCTGCATTTTCATCGCCACTTTGAGAGCCTGGAGCAACGTGCATATCCAGAATAAGATAAATCTCATTTCGAGCACACCAATCAATCACACTATCGATCACTGCAAAACCTTCTTCGTTATAACTGCGATATGAAGGGCTAAGAGTTTTGTAGTGAAATGGTAATCTAACAGAGTTAAATCCCCATTCAGCTAACTGCGTAATATCTTTTTCCGCTACATAATTTTTTTCAAACTTTTCATAAAAGACTTTAGTCGAGTCCTCTCCAATCAGATCAACAATGCGATTTCGGATTGAGGTTGGAGACCCCCACGTTCCAAGCATGTACCCTTCAGGCACTAACCAACCCCCTAGACCCATTCCTTTTAGTATTATTTTTTTTCCATCATTACCGAAGACCTCTTTACCTACCACGTGTAAATACTGAGCATTGACAGCAGTGATTAAAAGGGTAAATAATATGAACAGTTTATAATTCGATCTTTTTATATACTCTAACATAATCGATCTTCATTTCTGATGGGAAATTTGTGGTCTCATCTGGACTTCCAGGCCAATCTCCGCCAACAGCTATATTAATCAAAAGGTGAAATCTTTGATTAAATGGCCATGTTTTAAAATTATTTTTTTTGTCGTTTTGAAACGTATAGTATTTTTCATCATTGATATAAAAATCAATTCTATCTTCAAACCATTCTATGGCGTAAACATAAAATGCTGTATCAATGTTATTTAGTTTTTTAGAGCCACCTCTTTGTGTGTTTATTTTATGATTATACGATTCAGTGTGGATACTTCCATGAACATGTCCCGGATCATACCCTACATGCTCCATTATGTCAATCTCTCCACTCTGTGGCCATCCACCATACATCCAATCTGTTGGTAGCATCCATATCGCTGGCCAAATACCCTGACCAAGGGCCACTTTAGCCTTAACCTCTATTCTTCCGTATTTCCAGTCGCCTTTTCCCGATGTGCGAAGACGAGCTGAGCTAAAATATCTTAGGTTATCTGGAGAGCCTGTACCTTGAGGTACAACTTCTGCGCGTAAGACCAAATTTCCATCTTCAATGAAAGCTGTCGAATCCTCATCTGAATAATATTGCAATTCATTATTACCCCACCCGTGTCCACCTATTTCATACGACCATTTATTTTCATTCAATTCTAAGCTATTAAATTCATCATTCCATATTAGCTCCCAACCTTCAAGCTTCCACTCATCGTCAGATGGAGGTTCGACTTTCTTCTTTGAATCTTCGCAGGCAACAAAAATTGTAATAATTATAAATATATATTCTTTCATTTTACCAGAGATACTTTCTTGATTTGAATCTGTTCATCAGTTATAGCACGAATGAAGTACGTTCCAGTTGAGAAATTTTTTGCATCCCATTGTAAAGACAATTCACTTTTTATTGCTTTATTTCTGATTAGAATATCAACCTGCTTTCCTAAAGCATCAACAATATCCACAGTAAGAGACTGATCAATATTGGTTTTAATCGGTATTGTTATATTATTGTTGAATGGATTTGGAAACGCCTCTCCCAATTTAAAGGTTGAGGGACTGCCTTCGTCATTCTTAACACCTAAGCCTGAAGTTTGTTCAACAATTAATCCATTTAGAAATGGCCCAGCAGCAGCATACCCCTGACCATATAAATTCAAATCAAAGTGAATATCTAAAACTCCATCGGTTACTGGAACGTATGTGATCTTTTTTTCAAGAGCGCTATTTTTTCCAACCTCTCTAGAAACATCTAAATCGGTTATTTTTAGACTTCCTTCAACAATTACATCAAAAGATCTTTCATTGGGATTATAGTGATTATCAGAAAACATGAGGGTAATGTCATAAACACCTGGATCAATTCGAACTCTGTACACAGCAATACGTTCAGCTGACGATGAATAAACTTTGTCCAATGACGTATTTTTAATATCGATGTTGTTTATTATTTGGTGATTACCATTTAGATGACCATAATCCTCATAATCATACCACCAAAATTTGTCCTTTAAAAATCCATTAGAATTTTCACCTCCAACGTTCACTTTGAACGGGAGGTTGACCGGATTAGAATTAACAATGACCAATATTTGGTTTTCTATTGTATTTCCAAATAAATCGTTGATACCAGATAGGGAAATGCGGTGATTTTTATCGCTTGTGATGCCGGTCGTTGCAAGACTAATTGTTCTTAGGTCTTCATCCAAACGTATCTGCGAAATTTGGACATTATTAATTCTGTAGTTTTGATTATTAATTGCAGACAAGGAATCAAGCTCTTCAGAAAATCTAATTGTAACAATATCGTTGGTCTTATAACCGTATAAAGCTTTGGGCTTAATACTATCTTGATATCCAAACGCATTTCCATATGTCAAACAAAGTATCATTTTCCCATCTTTAAAAACTACATTCCCAGGCTCAAACTTTACCCTGTTTCCTGAAAAAGTATGGGTAGCTTTTTCCCATCTGCTTGAATCGAATGAATCAAATTCATCATTCCATTTTAATGTGAAATTATTTCCCGTTCCGTGGCTTCCAGTTCCAGGAGTATGTTCATAGTATGATACGTTATCATAATATGCAAATCGAGGTATAATATCCTCATTCCATTTACCGACCCAATCCTCATAAACAGGAACCCACAGGTTCATCATTATTTTTTGAGGATGTCTCAAAGTAGCGATATAAGTGTGGGTCGGGAGATCTTGCCTATAATACTCTTTCCCATTGATAAACCAAGCTACATAATTTGGGGTCCATTCAAACGCATAATCATTAAAATCAGAGTGGGCGTTTAAATCTTTAATAAGACTTTCTCTTAAATGACTTGATTGGCCCGGGGTTATTGTGTTCATATTAACGATATTGCTCCACCTGCCTAAAACCTCAATATCAATTTCATTCCAAATATGTCCACCATTTATTAACTCGTCTTGGTAAGTAAAAAAAGAGGATACTAAGCCATCTCCCTGCGCAGATTTTAGCCGCGCTTCGAATCTGCCATACAGAAAAGAATCTTTGGTACGAAGCTCTCCGCCGAAATATTGCTGACCAACAATAAGGTTCATCGCAAAGAAAACTATAAAAATATAATTAAATGATGTTTTCAACGATACTTTATGGGTTTTTGTAATCAAAAGCCTGTTTCAAGCTTTGATCCATAATTAAGATAACTATCATCAGTGTAGGACGGAAAATTTGGTACTACAACAGGATATGGAACATTATTTTGGGTTACAAACATATCAACTTTTGAAATTTTAATTTTTTCAAATAAATCTGTATTTATGAAAATATTCTCATCGTACTTCTCCTGTAATTTATCAATAATTGGCTTCATTAAAATATAGCGTTTTTCATTGGATTCATTTTGTTGAAGTAAAAGCGATGATTGATATGCGAGAAAACTATCTTTCCACAAATTCGCGCTTTGGACAACCTCAAACGAAGTGTCCAAAGACAGTTCATAAGCTTTTTCAGTTAAGTACTTATCTTGAATAAAATCAATAATTGCTAACCTAAATTGATCGGTGAATTCACCAATATTCATTTTTTTCTTTCTAAAAACTAAGGGATGGGACATTATCTCATCCTCAAAATCCCTTATTTTCCATTCCTTGCCATTTAATTTAAATAACGAAAGACCTGAAAATTCATCACTCATTGGCTTGATGTCTTCAAGGGTTAAAAAGTCATCGCTATTAAAAAGTGCACTAGAAATAGCAGACTCTTTTTCTTCTTTAGATCTAAAATATCTATCGCTAATTGCATCAGCATAAGTAATAAGAACTTCCCGGTTAAAGACAACTTTTTTCCCTTTCATTACATTTGCGATAAACTTTTTATAGATCTCAACACCTTTTCTTTCTTTAAGTGTATTGACAACGTTCTCATGTCGTTCTTGAACTGCTCTATCGGTCATCGCCATACGATCCGTCCAACCGTTTATCTTCATTATAACGAAGGAACCATCCTCCATTAACAAAGGTCCTATTACTTGATTTTTTGAAACAGGCTGATTAAACAAGATATCATCTACCAAAGGGTGGTTTGAGTCTTCCCATTGAACAGAGCGCGTTGGAATATTGTTATCAAAATTTGATCTATATATGTCATCAAAAGAAATGTTTGCTTTTAGCGCACTATTTACAGAATCTAAGAACGCTCCACCTGGGAAAGAAAAATGACTAATCTCATATGTTCTTCCAGCCATTTTGAAATAACGCGCTATTTCTTCATCGGTAATCGTCGATTTAGAATATCCCTCTTTAAAGTACAGAAGTTGTCTCATTGACTGCTCTTTTCTACCTTTCAAAAATGCTGACGCTCCTGCATTAATTGTTTCAACACCGGATTCTTCAATTTCTATCGCTAGGAGTTTTTCTGCAATTAGATTGTTTAGTATTATCTTTTTATGTTGATAAAGATCCCCTTTACAATAATCGGGTCGAATAGTGTATTCCGAGCGTTGGAGAAAATCTTTAGATGTTATTATTCGATCTCCAACTTTGGCTAATATATCATTAGTTGCTAACGATAAATCGTCTTTTGCGCAACTAGCAATAAGAAGGATTGATAAAGAAAGGCGTTTCAGCGTAAATGAAAAGAAATTAAAATCCGACACTTATCGTGTAAGAGCTTAAGTCACCCAAAAGACCGGCTGTTCTTCTAGAATAATCTAGCTGAACAACCTGATTGTTCATCAGGTTGATTTTTAATCCACCACCAAAAGTAGGTCCATACTCAGAGTCTTTCATAAAGAGAGATTTGTAACCCGATCTAAGGTACAAACTACCTTGTCCAGCCATTTTAAGTTCGTACTGAGCGCCAACATTTATAAACTCAGAGTTATTATTCGGATGAACAGCATCAATAGCAAAAAGCATACGATGCAGTTCAGTATATATTGGTTTTAAACCGATTCCAATTCTAAAAAATAAGGGAAGTTCCCATCCCTGCGGCCTGAATTGCCCCGGAACATCAGCGAAATTACCATCTTCGTACGGAGAAATATCAATCGGGTTTAACAAATCTATCCCATCATATTTCATACGTGTTCCGTAATTTGAAATACTCATTCCTATTCGCATACCATCTTCTTTTTTTCCAGTAGGTGAAAAGAATTCTGTGTTTACAATAGATCCTACATCTAATGCAAAAGCGCTAGCAGTTGAATGCCATATCTTTGATGAAATAACTTTTGCTGTTGCTCCAAAAGAAAACCATTTAACTATTTTTCTTGAGAAGGTCAATCCGGCACTGTATTCATTTGCTGAAAATTTTTCTCCAGTACCCTCTTGTTGTGACATGGAAGTAACCTCCATATCTCCGTAACCCATATGTGTTAGACTAAAAGCAAAAGTGCCCACTCTATTTACATGAATGGTTGAACCAACGTACATCATGTTGATATCCAATACCCACGGCTGAATCATAAATGAATTTTCGTTTCTTTGTATAAATGCAACTGCAGCGGGATTCCAATATGCGGATGATGGTCCTTCTGCAATGGTTACGCCTGCATCTCCCATTGCAGTAGTAGCGCTCCCAGCACCAATTTCTAGAAAATTTGCCGCAGTAGATCCATAACGATTGATTGTTTGAGAAAAACCTACAGTGCTTAAGATAGAAAGTGTAAATATGAATATTCTAATCATTTGATAACTGCAAACTTTCCGAGCTTCTTATCACCAGTAGCGAGCGACTCGACATGGTATAAATACATCCCAGCAGCTATCTCTAAACCCTCTCTGGTAAGCATGTCCCAATGAATGGTACCATCTTGCGGTGAATTATTCACAGAAATAATATCGACAAGAACTCCACTGACAGTAAAAATTTTAATAGTTGCTTGAGAGGGAATATTGGTAAACAATAAACGTCTTCTCTGATTTAAAAACTGATTTGAAACAGCAGGCTCCATTACGTTTGTCGCAACATACGGATTTGGTACGACACGAATGTCTTCCATCGTATTTTTCAACGAGTCCGTATTTAACTCGTCGTAGGAATTAACTGTGAAAGTAAAGCTATCTGTTTTCCAAAAAGGCCTTAGGAACTTTACACGAAACACATCGTCGCTTTTAGGAAAAGTAGCCTCAGAAGCTAAGGAGAAATCTATGACAAAGACAGTACCACCCCACTTCTTATCACTGCTAACGCCGCCAACTATGATGCGATCTTCAAACTTATCATATTGACCGTTTTTGTTTACATCGTCTACCACCATATCCATCAAAACATAGGAACCGTCGTTGTTTTGAATGGTGTTATTTTTGACATAAAAGCTAAAATTTTGACCTATAAGAATCTGATTAGTTGCAATCCTTTGGTCGGTTTCATCTCTAATATTTAATTTAGAAGTCGCTACGGTTGTGTACTGATTTGGATTAGAAGTGAAAATAATATCGTAATCCCATGGCATATACATAGACTCTCTTGGCGTTGGAAATATTCTCATTATTCCAGTTCCTTTTACCCAACCCGAATTCGCATAATCATAAGCAGGTTCAGAGAATGGTTGATCTATACTTAATTGAATTCCGTCAAATACATCCGTTTTGATGACAATATCTGGATTAAGCGTCCATGCTTTCAATGAATCAAGATAGAGTAAATTGCTGCCAACAAATTTCTGCGGATTCTCAATATACACCGTTTCAGATGACGAAGTATTTACAATGTTGATCTCATTGGTGGTATATAAAAGTCCATGTTCGTAGGATGGAAGTTGTTCTATCGTATCTACATCAAATTTAACAGAGTATTGATTCTTAGGAAAGATGCTTGCTTGCGCTAAAATAGCAGGCTCAACTTTACCGCCGCCATTAAGGTTATCACTATCGATAGTAATATCAGGAGATTGATACCCTGCTGCTGGCTTTGTTGGGGTTACAATAGCAACATTTTTTCCTATAGATCTAACTTCTTCTGCCTCATTAAGCTCAACAACTACGTTGTTCTCAGAAGGTGCGATTCCAGGTCCAATGTTTGGGGCACCATAGTCGTAGGCCACTAATCCATAATAATATGTGCGTCCATTCATGACAGTATTATCTACAAAGACGTGAGATATTCCATTATCTGAGCCTAAATTGTAAGCTGCGCCATTAATTAGTCCAAAATCTGTAAACCCGAGTTTTCCATCTTTTAAATCGCATTGAAATATTGGTTTCATAAATGTTGGAGTTCCATAACCATCCGTTATAACCTCAGCATCTGAAAAATATTTATCTGTCGCTCTAAAAAGCTTATACCCTTCAAAATCATTTACGTTACCCAGGAACGGATCGCGCGTTTTTGTATCCGAAATGTTATCCCAGGTAAGAATAACTTTACCATCTGCTGGGGTAGCGGTGAGCGTAGGCATTTTAGGTGGCTGTGCGAATCTATAGTCTTTTTCGTAGATGACCTGAACGATTTTTTTGAGCTCGTAAAGAGAAGGGGCGGTATGACTCGAAGAATTCAAGCCTTCAAGCGGGTCGAATGAATGAAGTTCTGCCATTGAAATTCTTTCTGACCTACCACGGTACAAAGGAAATGGTCCCGATGCGAAAATTTCAATAAGATTTGATATGTTCTCAATGTATTCTTCTAAAACACTCTCTCCAATCAAATTCCACATAGCTTGGTCATTTTTAAACCACCAAGTTTGATTAGATTGGGAGTGACTTGGGACAGGAAATAATCTAAATGAAGTTAGGCCGATCATGTCAGACTCTGAGACATCCGTTTCGGCAAAGTTGGGTTCGCATCCAACTCCTTCAACAAAATCCGGTTTATGATTTCCTTCACCTTCATCAGGTCCAGTGTAATTCAATTCGCCTGGGGCAACGCCATCAAGGCCAATATCATCTCCAAAAAATTCAGATTCAGAATAAATTCCATCGTTGTTAAGATCTTCACCATCCTCCCAGTCTTGATCTTCATCTGCATCCCAGTGTTCTTTGAGATCATCTTCCGTTAAACGATAAAATGATAAAAAATCTTGAAGATTGTGAATTCCATCGGTGGGTCCAATTTTATTGACAGCAACATTATCTCTCTTTTCGTTCAAAAGCCCATCTTTATCATTGTCTATATCATCATAAGGAACTCCAGGGCTCTCTAAATAAGCAAAGCCCATTGTCCCAGTGGGAAGCCCGCCTTTTCCAATACCGTTGATATCCCATGAATAGGACATATCTAACTCTGTATCAAAATACGCTAATTCATCACTACCATCATCTCCAATGGCATTGTCAACCCAATAACCAAATGCAACTTCTGTCAGGTCATAGTCAGAAATGTTAGCTATGTTATATTCCCAAAAAATAGCATCTCGTGCCTGTGGATTGTTCCACTGAAATCCACGAGCCTCAACTCGCAAACCTAATCCACCCCATGGATTACCAGATCCAATGGTTACATCCTCATTTATGTCACCAATTTTTTTTCCTTTTCTGGGATAATAACGAACCCTATCAGGTAGCTCAAGATACTCTTGATCTTGGGCATCATTAACGACAAAATATGTCTCCATGTCCGCATAAATTACTCCGCGACCGAATCTGCCATCCCATTCACCAGGCCATTTTGTTTCGCGACCGACAGATGGCCAACCATTAGTAGGCCACGAACTGGGCCTATTGCTCATTGCTGGATATTCACCGGTTTCATTGAAATATCCAAACGCTGGGTAGAATCCATACTCAAAAGTTCCAGCAGGATTTACATCCATCTCCTCACGATAACTGGTTTGCAAATAATATAGCTCATGAAGACCCTCTCCATTTTCAATGGTAGCTTTATCTGTAACAACAGTGCTATCGATTCGAGTAGTTGGGTCATCTTTGATGTAAACCTTCGCACCAACAAGCAATCCAATTCCATCAACCATCTTTAAACCGTTAAGATTATTTGGCCAGCGGGATACATTCGATTTTGGCCAATCTGACAACTCGGTAGTGTTACGAAAATAAAGAAACACCCTATTACCAGTCATATACCCTTCGCGCTCAGCAGCTATATCTCCAGCTGAATCCTCTGGACCTTCGTATTTTTTACTTTGAGCAAAAATTAAAGGAATTGTTAGCACTGATATATATAAATATCTAAACATCTAAAAGTTTACTCCCATGGATAGCTTTACCATCCGTGGCGTTGAAAACATTGCAGGGTTTTTGATTCTGTCTTCGTATTGATTGAAGTCACTCCTGTGTCCCGCTAAATCAGTTTCTTTGATTACTGCTGTATATGCACGACCTGTACCACCGTTTACCCAGTTCTCATTCAATCTATCAAAAAGATTGTAAACCGCTAAGCGTAGATTCACTTTATAATCCTTATATACTGGTAGATTATAATATGCCATTAAATCAGCGTGATATTTTGCAGGACGATAGTCATTATTTGGATAAAGATTAATCCTTGATAATCTACTTTCCTCAATAGGAGAAAAAGTATAAGGTGATCCTGAATTATAATACCCTGTAACGGAAGCTCCATAATTTGCAGTGTTATATGCAACCGTTGCATTAAAAGTATGTCTTTGGTCCCAACTCATTGGAATAAATCTGTTAACTGGGTCCATGCTAGATCCAGATCGTGAGAAAGTTTGCTGTGGATTATCAGCATTTCCTCTTGTATACTGAAGCGTATAGTTTAACCACGCTGAAATTGGTCCAGAGGCAAGATCAAATTTTATTTCCAATCCTCTAGCATTCCCATAATCTTTATTGCTGTATAGACCATATTCTATTTGATTGTAAGTACTAAATATCCTGGTACTCAACAAATTATATATGTCGCGATAAAAAAGAGATACCTCTAAACCTGCACCAGGGAAAAGCTGCTGCCATAAACCGATCTCATAGGTCACTGTCTTCTCAGCTTTTAATTCCGCATTACCCATAACAGTAGAATAATCGTTCGGAGCAATTAAAAAGGAGTGGTTTTGGAAAAGCGAATACATTGGTGGCATTTGGAAAAAATGACCATAACTAAAATGAAGGACAGCTGCATCTCCAAGCTGGTAAGCTAAACCAAATCTTGGACTTATCTGAGTTTGCGCTTTTGCTTTTGGATAGCTTGAGGTCATGCTATCAGGGAGTGATAGCTGGTTCGCGGGATTTCTTCTATCAGATGGAACAGGTGAATTCGGATCAAAGTTATCATACCTTAGTCCAATATTAATTACCATTTCATCAAATTCCATTTTGTCTTGAATAAATGCTGACATTTCAATGGGCTCAACTTTATACACATCGGCATACAAAGTTGAATCGCCTAAAATTTGAGGTTCGTAAAGATCTGCTTCTTCAGCAGTACCAAAATATTTGTTTCGGATCTGATGCCATGCATTATCAATTTTATAGTTTGTAAAATTTAGACCCGTTTTAATATTGTGGTTCTTATTCACTATCCAGTTGAGATCAAACTTAGCGTTGGTGCTATAAACCGTTCTTTCCTCATGATTCTTTTGCTGACCACCAGTGAAAAACCCAGGACCAAAGCTCTCAAGATATTTGTCATGTACATAATTACTATCCAAAGGATCTTTGTATAGATATCCGCCAGAATAATTATTAGTACTGGAAAGTTTCAAATCGTAAAATAAATTTGTTGATAAAAGATGGTTCCACTGAAAAGAAAAGAAATCGGTCTTTCCATGACCTGCACCCATCCCATCCGGATTATATTTAAAACCGTGGTCATACCCATAACCTTCATCACGATCGGTGGAATAAAGCGTTGAGAATCTAACACCATCAATAATTTGAAAGGATAGTTTGCCTAATATGCTACTACCAGACCACCTATTCATACTTACGTAGCTGGAATCTCCAGTATTTTGAGTGGACCACAATAAAGGGTTATCGCTATAATAGTTACTTATGTCTGTTACATTAAATCTGCGGATTCCATTTAAATGATTGCGGTTATTTTGGTCTCTTACATTGAAAAAGAAGAAAACCTTATCTTTTAAAACAGGACCGCTTAGCTGAAACTTATAATCCTGATTACGATTAAAAACAAATTTATCCAATCCTAGAAAGATATTTGTATTTCCAGTTACATACTCACTGAATCCAGTAGAGAATGATCCGCCAAATTTATTTGAACCATCTTTGGTAACAGCATTGACAACTCCACTCATAGCATTGCCATATTCAGCATTAAAGGTTCCAGTTATAACCTCGAGATCTTGAACAACATCGGGTTCAATGCTAAGCATAGAAGATGAACCGCCAAAAACTTCATCTATTTGTATTCCATCAACAAGATAGGTAACCTCAGTAGTTCTTCCCCCTCTGAAATGACCTTCCACTACACCTGCCTGCATGCCAACAATCGCACCAAGATCTTCAACTGCAAGCTTTTCAATTTGATCTGTTGAAATATTTTTAATGGTTGAGGTTTGGTCTTTCTTTGTAGTAATTGCATCTACTTCCACAACCACAGTTTCCCCTTGTATAACTGTTGGTGTGAGGGATGCATCAATAGTAGTAGTTCTGTTGACTGAAACTCTTACATTTTCCAATACAAGCTGTTTGTATCCTATCATATCTACTACCAATGTGTAGACACCAGGCTTAATGTTTACTATAGAGTAATAACCCTCAACATCTGTTGCCGCACCGAGATTGGTATCTCTAACGATTACATTTGCCGCAATCAAAGGATCATTTGTATCTGAGTCAATTATATTGCCAGATATTTTACCGGTAGTTTGAGCTTGTATATAAAATGATGAAATTAAAAAGAGTAGTATTGATTTAAGTTTCATTATTTATATGACTCGTAGTGGAACTTATACGAAAAAAATAGGGGCGAGTTCCTCGCCCCTATTTTTATCATAAAGCATAATCTCTACTTCATTAGAATCATTTTTTGAGTACGGGTAAA
>CETH01038107.1_pt1 | contig 14494 bp, 15 predicted proteins | sample 361461 | NCBI WGS metagenome assembly CETH01 (sample SAMEA2622695, study PRJEB7988) | marine metagenome | isolation source: saline water (ENVO:00002010), including
TTTACAGGAATAAATCCTATATCAGTTCCTTATTACATATCAGGTCAGACAGTTGGAACATTTTTATCATTTTTAATTTTTAAATTTAACAAAAAGCAATAAATTATTTGATTACCTATAAAGGAAATTAATAGATGTTAAATTTTTCTATAAATAAATCTGATGCAGTAGGAGCTATATCAAGCGGGTTATGTATGATTCATTGTCTTGCAACTCCGTTTTTCTTTGTAGCAGCAGCTTGTTCTAAAAGTTGTTGTGCCGCTGCACCATCATGGTGGTTATGGATTGATTATATTTTTCTTGTTATTTCTTTCATGGCTGTACTTCATTCAACAAAAACAATAAAAATTAGCTTTGTAAAATATGGTCTATGGATTAGCTGGGTTGGTTTATTTTTATTTATTTTAAATGTAAGCTATGGTTATTGGGATATATCTGATAATTTTAAATTTATTCCCGCTTTTTCTTTAATTGGATTTCATTTGTATAATCTTAGATATTGCAAATGTGAAAAAGATCAATGTTGTTAGAAATTAAAATATAATTAATAGAGATAATTAAAGATGGCAAATAACAATAGTATAATTTTAAAAATAAGCAATATTAAATGGGATGAGAATCCAAAAAATAATGAAAAATTACCTAAAGAAGTAGACCTTCAGTGGGGCGGCAAACAATGGGATCGTAATCAAGTTTCAACCTGGTTAAGTAATCATTTTAATAATACTTTGAGTGATTTAACTATTACACAATCAGAAGCTGCAGATACCGGTGGATGAGGTGGGTGCTGCTAATAATCTAATTGGATATTAGATATACAAAAAAAGCCTCTTTTTAATACTTATTGAATTGATACTTATAGTCAGTTTATAAAATCTTACTTCCATTTAAATTTATATTATCTTTATATTTTGATATCAATATTTAATTAAGGATATATTTATGATTAAAGTTTATTTGATATGAAAATATATTTTGCAGGTTCAATCAGAGGCGGTCGAGATGAAAAGGATAACTATCTCAAACTAATTAATCATTTAACTACATTTGGTGAGGTTTTAACGGAACATGTAGGTCATAAGGATGTCGAGAAAAGTGAGTTACATAAATCAGATCAATATATTTTTGAAAGAGATGTTGAATGGTTGAAGATGTCTGATGTCATGGTTGCTGATGTTACCATGCCATCTCTTGGGGTGGGATATGAAATTGGTTTTGCGGAAACACTTGGTATACCCATATTTTGTTTATTCAATCCAAAGTATAAAAAGGCTCTTTCTGCAATGGTTTCTGGAAATAAAAAACTTATTTGTAAAGAATATAATACGCTTGATGAAGCTAAGCTTCTATTAGATGAATTTTTATCTTCAATTTAAATTATAGGATTATAATGAGATATTTAGCACTTTTATTAACTTTATCTACTCTATGGCCTAATGATGGTTTGTTTAGAGAAAAGATAAGAATTAGGCAAGATTTTGATGTTTCTAACACTCTATATAATCATCAATACAGAAATGAAGAAGAATTAATTGATTTTATTGATGGTATTGTAGATTTAAATAATATTCCTGGCTTATCAGTTTCTGTTGTCGAAGGTGAAAATATTGTCTGGAATAAATCATTTGGCATGGCTAATCTTGAAGAAAATATCATGGTGTCAGATAGTACTATGTTTATGCTTGCATCAGTCTCTAAGACTGTTACTGCTACTGCTTTGATGAAACTATGGGAAAGTGGTCTTATTAATTTAAATCAAGATATTAATAATTATTTACCATTTGAAGTTAAACATCCAGATTTTCCTCTAATTCCTATTACTGCTAAAATGCTTTTGTCTCATACTTCAGGGATAAAAGATAATTGGAGTGTTATGCCTTATTACGAGGGTGATTCTGATATAGAGTTAAGTGTTTATTTAGAAGAATATTTAGTCCCAGGCGGAGATTTTTACAATCAAAATCTTAATTTTACTAATAATCCTCCAGGTGCAAATTTTTCTTATAGTAATATTGGTGCTGCCCTTATTGGTTATTTAGTTGAATCTATTAGTTCTCAACCATTTAATGAATATTGTAATCAGCACATTTTTGAACCTTTAGATATTAGTGGTCGATGGTTTTTGTCTGAGCTTGATATAAGCAATATTGCTATACCTTATGAGACTTCTTCAGACAATTCTGGAGATAGTTGTTATGATATTGGGTGTGGAGTTTTTAATTCTTCTAATCCCTGTCAATGTGATCAAGCATGTAATGATTATGGAGATTGTTGTGATGATTATAATCAGGTATGTGGAGAAGATGGTACTGGAGATGGCGTTGGTTTTTCACCAATTGATCATTACGGATATTCTGATTATCCTTCAGGTCAGCTCAGGGTATCATCATTAGATTTAGCCAAATTTTTAGTCTTATTTAATAATCGTGGAATATATCAAGGTGTACGTATATTAGAAGAGGAAACTGTAGAGTATATGAAATCTATCCCTTATCCACATATTAATTCACAACAAGCATTTATATGGTATTATAAAAATCAAGCAGGAAGAAGTCTATTTGGTCATAATGGTGGGGATTTGGCTGTAAGTGCAGATATGTTTATATCTTTATCTGATGAGGTAGGAGTTATAATTATTCTTAACTGCGCTAATTACAATTCTATGATACAGGTTGAAAATGCTGTGTTTGACTTTTCTGATCAGTATGGATTTAATATTCTTGGAGATTTAAATTCTGATATGGCGCTTAATATTTTGGATGTAATTTTACTTTCTAACGCGATTATTCAAGGTAGTTATTTGCAAAACGGTGATATAAATAATGATGAAATACTAAGCGTTCAAGATATTATTTTATTAATAAATATAATACTCAGTTAAAGTGAAACTTTAAATTAAAATTTAATATTATTTACCTATGACTTACATATATTTTTTAGCTATACTTTTTAATATGTCACTTTCATCAAATTTATATTTTGATTCAGATCCCTTCTACTTATTTCATTATGAAAAACAACAATTTAGTCAAAATAAATATGATACTGATTTAAATATTAGGCCTACATTTAAATCTCAATATAATAATAAAATGAACCTTTTATATAACGCTTGGTATTACTATAATGATAATGCTCCAAATTTAGAGAATACCTCAAATAGATGGGTTGCAAAAGGTAGCAATTTATATAATTCTATTCATTTTGATTATTTTAATGATTATTTATATTTTTCTATTGAGCCTTATTTTTTTACATCAGAAAATTTACCATTTAATTCTCAGCATGAAGATCGATTATTTCAGGCTTTGAATGATGGTATGGCACATACAAAGAGGCCTTATTTAGATTATGGGCTTAGAGAAAGTCAAATCATACTCCATAGAAAAAGTTTAGGAGTTGGTTTATCTAATACAAATATGTGGTGGGGGCCTGGTTTACATAATTCTCTACACATATCAAATAACACATCAGGTTTTAGTTATTTCTTTCTAGGAACAACCTCTGAAAAAAGGATTAAATCATTTGGATATAACTTTAAATATATTTTTTCTCAATTAGATAAAAATAAAGCAGAGCCGTATTATACGGGTGTAGCAGCAAATCTTACTTATCATTCTGATCCTATTATCACATTAGGTTTTTTTAGGTCATTTTTAAGTGGAGGATTATTAACAACAGACAATATAACCAGACAAGATGCAATGCTACTTCCTTTCCAGCAGTTATTTAAGGAGGGGCTTGAACAAGATCAAGTAGATCAAACCTTATCTGTTTTTACAACGCTATTATTTCCAGAGTCAGGATTTAAGCTATACTTTGAGCTTGGTATGAATGATCATCGCTGGGATATCTATGATTTTTTACAGCATCCCGATCATACAGCTGCTAGCATAATTGGTTTTAGAAAATATGGTTTATTTGATAAAAAAGAATTAACTATGGGTTTTGAGTATACTAATTTAAGAAAAACTAGATTTGATAATCGTCCTACCCCAAACTGGTATAATAGAGAGTGGTTTGATTATCATTTATATAATGGAAGAAGGTTTACAGCGCATAGTGGTTCAGATTCTGATGATTTATTATTTTATTTAGGCTATTTGTCAGATTCTAACGACCTTATTTTATCCTTTAATTATGAGCGTCATGGTATAACTAAAAGTGTTGAAATTAGTGAAGATGAAGGTGAGTTTTATGTTCCAGAGTTTAAGTTAGAGTTTAAGGTTGATGCCAAGAAGAGGTTTAAATCTTATGAATTATATTTATTCTATGAATTTGAATACCTAGATAATTTAGGTATACCATATCAAGGAATAGATGATAGGAAGGATGCACCTAATAGAAAATCTAATGTTCTTGGAATTGGATTTTCAAAAAAGATTAATTAAATAAAAAAAACCTTACCGAAGTAAGGTTTTTTTAGAGCGGGATGGACGGGACTTGAACCCGCAACGTCCTGCGTGACAGGCAGGTGCTCTAACCAAATTGAACTACCACCCCAAATTATTTTTTCTGGTTATACATAATTGAAATAGGTATGATAACACAGTATCCAATAAATAGTATAATTGGACCAATTTTAGTACTTTGTATGCTATCAACCGAATTATAGTATATAATCAAATATCCAATTATTATACTAAGTATTCCTATACCAAAAATCACATAATTAGTTTTATTAAACGGCCAATTCATACAATAAATATAAGGCAACTAATTAGGACTGAAAAGTTAAAATATTAATATCAATTAATCCAAGTATTATTATTAGTATCTTCTTAAATTTACATACATTATAATTTTATGAACTACAAAATTACAGACTATAAATTAATATTTTTGCCGTTATCAATCATTATTGTATCAATAATATTATTATATTTTTCAATTATAAGTACTCAAATCTCATGTTCAAATTGTGAATTTGAAATAAAAAAGAATGACAATGCATATCAAGTTGCATATAGGTTATTTGATATGGAGGTTATCAATGATCCTTATTTATTTATAATTGCTTCAAAATTTCTATTTTTAGATAGATCAATTAAACCAGGTCAGTATAATTTGTCAGATACAAGGAGTATAAAAGAGCTTCTTTCAAGGTTAACAAGCTCAGGTTATGACTATATTAGTATTACTATACCTGAAGGATGGAATATTAAACAGATAGCTAGCAGTTTGCATCAATCTGGTTTGGTAGATTCAAATAAATTTAACAATCTATGTAGTGATAAAAGTTTAATTAAAGCATTGAATCTTGAATCTGTACAATATTTAGAGGGATATCTTTTTCCAGAAACTTATTTTATATCTCCCAATCAAAGTGAAGAAGAAATCATAAAAATGATGGTTAAGCAATTTAAAAAAAGTGTAGTTTTAGAAGAAATAGATTATCAAAAATATGGTTTTGAATTTCATGATTTAATCATATTAGCTTCAATTATACAAGGTGAAGCTATGGATATTGCTGAGATGAACACTATCTCTTCTGTTTTTCATAATAGATTAAATAAAAATATGTTTTTAGATGCAAATGCAACTATTCAATATATAATACCAGGTAGAAACAGAAGATTAATGAATAAAGATTTAGAAATTAATAGCTCTTATAACACATATAAGTACAAAGGTTTGCCTCCAGGACCTATTAATAATCCAGGTTTAGATGCTATCATAGCAGCTTCTAAACCTGAAAAAACTGATTATATTTATTTTGTAAAGAATCCTGATAGTTTAGGTAAACATACATTTAATAAAACATTTAAAGGTCATGAAAAAGCTAGAAAAAAATATTTAAGAAGTGTTAGGATTAATGGATTTAAGTAATTTAAATGAAAAACAGTTAGAGGCTGTAAAAAGTATTGGGCAACCAAATTTAATTTTTGCTGGCGCAGGTAGTGGTAAAACTAGAGTTTTAACATATAAAATTGCCTATTTAATTCAAGAGGTAGGTTTATCTCCAGATCGTATATTAGCGGTTACATTTACAAATAAAGCTGCTCAAGAAATGAAATCAAGAGTTCAGAAATTGTTAGATTTTGATATATCCTCAATATCTATCGGAACATTTCATTCAATATCTGCTCAATTATTAAGAAAAGAAATACATAATTTAGGAATCTCAAATAGTTTTATTATATATGATCAACCTGATAGTATTTCTGTTATTAAAGATTCTATTAAAGATTTAGGGTTAGATATAAAACAATTTGAACCTAAAACATTTAAAAATCATATAAGTCAGCTTAAAAATGATCTCATTTCATATGATCAGGCAGAGACATTAGCAAATGATTTTTTATCAAAAAAAGTAGCTGAGGTTTATAAGATATATCAAACTCAATTAACTAATAATTCTGCATTAGATTTTGATGATTTATTATTAAAACCATTAGAGTTATTTAAAAATTTTCCAAATATCTTAGAAAAATATCAAAAAAAATATAGTTATATATTGGTGGATGAATATCAAGATACTAATAAGCCTCAATTTGAGTTTATTCATTCTCTTGCAGTTCATCATAGAGACATATGTGTAGTGGGTGATGATGATCAATCTATATATGGTTGGCGAGGTGCAGATATATCAAATATATTAAATTTTTCTGATGCATTTGGTGAATCTAAAATTTTTAAATTGGAACAGAACTATAGGTCTACTCAAAACATTTTAGATGCTGCTTATTTTGTAATTTCAAAAAATTCTAAAAGAGCTGATAAAAGAATATGGACAGATAATAAAATAGGTGATCCAATTTGTATAATAGAAAATTTGAATGATTCTATGGAAGCGGATAAAATTTTAAACCTTATTTCACAAAATACATCTTCAGGAGAATATGATTTTAGTGATTTTGTAATTCTATATAGAACAAACGCTCAAAGTAGAATTATTGAAGATAAACTTAGAAGGCAGGGTATTCCTTACCACATTATTGGAGGAGTTAAATTTTATGAACGAAAAGAAATAAAAGATATGCTAGCTTATTTGAAGGTTATTTCTAATCCTTCTGATAATGTTAGCTTGTTAAGGATTTTGAATTTTCCAGCAAGAGGAATTGGGAAAACCTCTATTGATAAGATAATTAATAGTTCTAAAGATAATAAAACCTCAGTATTTGAAGCCTTAGAATATATTGAAAAAATAGAAATAGGACAGTCACAGAAAAAAACAATAAAAATATTTATTGATAAAATTAAAAATTTTAAAAATAAAATTAATACTTATAATATAGTTGATTTAATAAATGATGTAATTGAAATATTCAAAATTAAAGAACATTATGATAAACAAAATACTTCAGATTCAAATGAAAGATGGCAAAATATTGAAGAGCTTGTAAATGGTATGATTGATTATGATACTGAAAAGCAAGATGCAAAATTAGTAACATTTTTAGAAGAAGTTTCATTATTAACTGATATTGACAAATGGAATGATGAGGTTAAACAGGTTACTTTAATGACGATACATAGTTCAAAAGGTTTAGAATTTCCTATTGTATTTATTGCAGGTTTAGAAGAAGGTTTATTTCCAATTTCTCAGTATCTTGATCAAAATGATGAACTAGAAGAAGAGCGAAGATTATTTTATGTGGGTGCAACAAGAGCTATGGATAAACTTTACCTTACATACTCAAAATTACGTAGGAGGTTTGGTGCAGAAGTAATGCCAATGACTGTATCTAGATTTATAAATGAATTACCTGAAAAAAATATTGAGTATATTAAACCTAAAAGTGATTTCGGTTTTTCTTCAAAAGCTATTTTAAAAGATGTAACTTATAAAAAAGGTCAATTAGTTCATCATTCTTTATTTGGTAAGGGTAAAATTATAGATGTTGAAGGTGAGGGAGTGCAATCTAAAATTTCTGTAATCTTTCATGGTAATGTTAGAAAAAAATTGATTGCAAAATATGCTAATCTTAAAATAGTATATGAATAATTAAAATAGGAATTTTTATGGCTAAAAAACAAAATGTATGGCTTGGGTTATCTGAAAAAGAGATCGGTTATAAGGAAATAGAAAAACATAAAAATAGTTTTATTGAAGCTTTAAAAAAGGAAAATCTAAAATTCACAAATCAAAGATTTGCTATTTTTGAAGAAATTTTATATGGAAGCAAGCATAGAGAATGCGAGCAAATATTAGAATCTTTGACAAAAAGAGGTCTAAATATATCTAGAGCAACTGTATATAGAACCTTAGATATATTAGTTAAATATGACTTTATTCGTAAGATGGACATTGATGATGGAAGAATTCGTTATGAATCAAATATTGGTAGGGAGCATCCTCAGCACGATCATATGATATGTATAGAAACTGGTAAAATTATTGAATTTTATAGTGAAGATATAGCAACCATTCAAGCCAAAATTGCTCAAAAAAATGGGTATGAAATAATCAAGCACAACCATCAAATTTTTGTTAAACCCATTAAAAAATGATAAAAATTAAACGTATCAATGAGTTTAAGATAGGGCAAAACGTTTATGGTTTTTATCAGTCAATTTTTAAAGAAAAAAAAATATCTAAAAATGGTGATTATTATATTGATTTGATACTAAGAGATAAATCTGGTCAGATTAATGCTAAAATTTGGAAATTTTGTGATTTTTATGAACAAAAATTCAATGAAGGGGATTTAGTTTGCGCTAAGGGGATTGTTAAAAATTATAGAAAAAAATTATTTTTAGAAATTAGTAATATATCTTTTTTAGAATCAGTCAGATACCAAAAGTATGGCTTTGATGAATCAGACATACTACCTTCAATTCCATTTTCCACAACTACTATTTATAATAATATTGTTAAAGATATTGAAAAAATGAAGCTTCCATACAGAAATTTTCTTAAAAGTATCTATGCTCAATATGAAAAAGAAATCAAGTTGTATCCTGACAGTTTGTCTTTTTCAAGTTATGGAATGAAGGGTAGTTTGATATTAAAAATATATAATGCTTTAAGAATTGCTAAATCAATTTATAGAAATAAAAATTTAAAAGATAAAGACCTTATTTTATCAGCAATTTTGTTAAAATATTTAGGTAGGATTAAGCAGTATAAATATAATATTGTATTTTCAGATTCAGATATTAGTAAAAATGAAAATTGTTTTATTCTAAGTCGAGATATTATTAAGGATTTATCAAAAAATAATAAATACTTAACAAAGTCTATGGTTATGGAGCTTATTGATATTATTTTGTATGATAATAATCAAAAATCTGATAAAAATCCTAAAGGAGCTATTATTTCTACGATTTACAAGCTTGAAAAATCAATTTCATTAAATCAGAAATTAGAACTCTAATTTAGATGCGCTATCAATATTTAATTATAATATATTTTTTAATTTCTACTTTAAGTGCTAATGAGGATTTAGATATAAGTCATTTCTATGAGTCTGCTTTAGATGGTCCTTGTATCACATTTGATCCTACATATACTACCGCATTTTATTTAAATAATTATAATCCTAACATCTTATCAGATTATCAGATTTTAGATATTAGAATTAATGGTTCAAATTTGACTCCGGGCTTATCTAGTTTAAATCCTTTAGGCAGTTACATTATATCCCCCTTATATAATATTTTTATAAAGGACACAATTTCATCTACAGCATTTGAGCATAATAGAGGTGATTATGCTTACAATGAAAATGTTATTTTTATCAATAACAAGTATGAAAATAATTTATCTTCATTTTTTATGGCACAATCCAAAAAGTATGATGGGCTTCAATCAATAAATTCAAATAGTGATCCACTTCAGAACTATTTTTTAAATATATCTAAAAAATATTTTAGTGCAGATCAAAGCTTGTATAGAAGTATTAGTGGTTCATTGATGTATCATAAGGAAAATGCTGTTATTCCGCTAATAAATGATTCTTATAATAGAAATTCAGAAGGATTTTTAAGTGGCTTTTCTGTATCTTCTTATTCTGATTTTTTTGATTTCAAATTATCCAATTCGTTTCAGTTAAATAGAGATAATTATGGGTTAGGTTGGATTTCTGATATGTACACTTCATGGTTTGATATAGAAGCTAAACTAAAAATAAATAATTTTATTAATATTATATCTTTATACCAGAGAAAAGAAAAATCATATGATTATAAATTTCCTGAAGATTTTAATAATCCTACAGAATTAGATACTAATCAAAAAGTTGTGCTGGATAAACAGTTTTTAACTAGCCAGTTTAAATATAATAAGCTTACTTTTAATTTAACTTTATGTATGCTTAATCAAAATAATAATAATGATTATAAAAGTCAGTTAACTTCTCCAAGGTTAAATTTTAATTTAATATATAATTTAAAAAATACAATAATATCATTAAATAGGACAACTCACTCATATTTAAATGGTTCTGATATTGCTAATTATCAAGATTGGTTAGTTTTGGTAGATAATACCTTATTTGATTTAACAACACTAAAAATTAATTATAATAATAAATTTCTAAATTTAATACTGGAGCCATTTCAATTGACATCGTATTTCTATATGATAGAAGAATTCCCAATCTCAGATGAAGGAGGTTCTACATCTATATTAAATAAGGCAGGAAAAGCAAATGGTGTAAATACACTTTTATCTTTTAAAAATAATTATATCATAACCGAATTGAAAAGCTCATTTTATAATAGTGATTTTAGTTATCCAATAAATTTTTATTCAAATTATTCCATATTATTTGCACCTAAAATAAACAAAAAAAGATTTAGACCTTTTATAGGTTTAAATGGAATATTTATGGATTTAAGTGAGAATAGTTACATTGATTATTCAGCTAATTTTAGTCTGCCATATGTAAATAGTTTAAATAGCGACTCTAATGTTTATAAGCAAATCAATTTACTAAATGTGCAATTAGGTATTATTGTAAATCAATTTAAGGTTAGCTACCATTTTTCAAACCCTATGAACAGTGATGTTCTTTTTTCTTTTACAGATTCATACCAAACTATTGCACCTTTTTCAAAATTGCAGGTCACATGGCAATTTTTAGATTAAAAAAATGTTTATAAATAAGCTTTACTTATAATAAATTAAAGTCAAGTTTTTAGGCTATAACAACTAAATTTAAAGGAAAATTATGAGTGATCACATTTTAGAATTAACAAGTGAAAATTTTGATGAAAAGGTTATTAAATCATCAATGCCAGTATTAATTGATTTTTGGGCAGAATGGTGTGGTCCTTGTAAGCAGCTAATGCCAACTATTGACAAAATAGCTCAAGATTATAAGGGAAAAGTTACAGTTGGTAAGGTTAATGTAGATAATGAGCGTGATATTGCAGCGCAGTATAATGTTAGAGGAATTCCTAATTTAATAATTTTTAATGCTGGAGAACCTCAAGAACAATTAGTTGGTAATGTACCTGAAAAACAAATAACAGATATTCTTAATAATTTTATATAAACAATAGTAGTAGAATGAAACATAATATAATTATCATTGGTTCCGGTCCTGCAGGTTTAACTTCTGCTATTTATGCTGCTAGAGCAGATTTAAAACCTATTGTTTTTGAAGGTAGTCAGCCAGGAGGGCAATTAACAATTACAACTGACGTTGAAAATTACCCTGGCTTCCCAAAAGGTATTATGGGGCCCGATTTAATGGATTTATTCAGAAAACAAGCTCAAAATTTTGGAGCTGAAACATTTTTTAAAAATGTTGATAGTGTTGATTTAAGTAAAAGGCCATTTAAAGTTAAGGTTAGTGATGAAATTCATTTATCAGATAGTATTGTAATTGCTACTGGAGCTTCTGCAAAACTTTTAAATCTTGATTCAGAATCAAAACTGATGGGCCATGGTGTTTCTGCTTGTGCTACATGCGATGGATTCTTTTTTAGAGACAAAGAGGTAGTTGTTGTGGGTGGCGGTGATTCTGCTATGGAAGAGGCAACTTTTTTAACTAAATTTGCAAGTAAAGTAACAATAGTTCATAGGCGTTCTGAATTTAGAGCTTCAAAAATTATGCAAAAAAGAGTTTTTGATAATCCTAAAATTGATATTCTTTGGAATCATTCAGTTATAGATATGATAGGTGAGCCTAGTGATGGTGGATTGACTTCTGCAATTTTAAAAAATACAAAATCTGGAGATGAGTCTGATTTTAAATGTGATGGGCTATTTTTAGCTATTGGTCATACTCCAAACTCTAAATTTTTAAATAATCAATTAGAGACTGATGATAAAGGGTATATTTTAACAAAACCTGATTCTACGGAGACATCTATTAAAGGTGTGTTTGCTTGTGGAGATATTCAAGATACAGTCTATAGACAGGCAATTACAGCAGCAGGTTCAGGTTGTATGTCCGCTATTGAAGTTGAAAGATATCTAGAAGCTCTTCACTAAATTTATACTGTTTAATTATATACTTATTAAGTAATCTTTAATTATAGAGATTATATGAAACTTTTAATTATAAGTGCAGGTCCAGGTTTGGATCAAATAAGATTTGAATATGGTCATGCCACAGATTGGATTTCTAATTTTATAAATTCTTCTGATGCTAATATAGATATTAATAATATTTATGATAATGAAGATTTTGATGAGTCTTTTTATGACGCTTGGATTATCACAGGTAGCGCTTCATCAGTGTTAGATAACCTTGATTGGATGAAATTATTAAAAAATAAAATTATTTATGCACATAATAATTCCATACCTGTTTTAGGTATTTGTTTTGGCCATCAAATCATTAGCTCAGCTTTGGGTGGGGAAGTTGTACATAATGATAAAGGTTGGGAATTAGGCTCATACAAATTAGAATTAACTCAAGAGGGTCTTTCTAGTGAATTATTTAATGCTATTTACCCAGATGATTATTTTTATTTTTCACATGAAGATATCGTATCAAAATTACCAAAAAATGCTGTTAGATTAGCAAGTAACAGTATGGGTTTACAATCTTTTTTAGTAGGCAATCAAATTTTTGGTGTACAATTTCATCCTGAATTTACTTTTGATATCATGGATCAATATGTAAAGATTAGATATGAAAAAGGGGTAATTTCTCAGTATAACCCTGTTATAACTTCTAAAAGTTCATATAAAATAATTCCAAATTTTATAAAAATTGTTAAGGAGAAAATTTTATGAAAAAACCAATTTTCTTGATAAAAAAATTATTTTATTTAAAAAATAAATCTAAAGTATTATCTATTAATAAGTTCGATTTTCATAGAGGAGCCATGTATTTATTTTCTGGTTCTATGGGCTCAGGGAAATCTACTTTAATGAAAATTTTATCAAAGAGCATTAAAATTGATAATGGGTTAATTTTTTATGAGGATAATGATATTAATAATCTAAAAAAATCAGATTATAAAAAAGAAGTTTTGTTTTTAGATAAAACAAATAAAAAACCCTGGTTAGGTACAACTGTTGAGGATTATATGATTAAGAAGATCAAATCATCCACACCTAATAATTATAGTAAATCATTTAAAAAGATATGTAATTCAATGAAAATTCCTGATTATCTATTAAAATCTCATATACATTCAATTTCAGATGGAGAGTTTAGATGGGTCTTGCTATCAATAGCAATTGCAATAGATAGTAAAGTTTTAATTATTAATTATTTAGAACATTTTCTTGATTCTAATAGAAGAACTATATTAAACAGAGTATTAAAGAGAAAAAGTAGTCATGACGGGGTAACCATTATTGCTTCTTCTTACAGTCCAGATTTATTTAAGATGTCAACATCTGTATTTATAAAAATGGATAATGGTCGAATTACTCAGGTTAGATCAGTTTCTAATAAGTCAAAACTATAAACTTTATTTTTAGAATTTCACAACCTATAACAATCCAAAATTATTAAATAATATTTTATAAAAATAAATTTATAATTGTAAATTTTGTTTTTTTATTTCTATATTAAACCGACTGGTCGGTTTAATATAATGAGAAATGATAGAGAAAATAGAAAAAATCAAATTTTAAATGCAGCTTTTGAAGTTTTTGTAAAAAAGGGATATGCAAAAACAACAATGGATGATATAGTAGCAGCCTCAAAGCTTAGCAAGGGAGCTCTTTACCACTATTATAAGAGTAAAAAAGAACTTTTTTTAAGCCTAATCGATCATTGGGAAATATATACATTTAAAGATTTTTATGACAAAAAGTCTCAGGATAAAAATGCTAGTGATATTTTAAGATTTTTTGGAGAAAATATTCTAAAAACATTAAATACAAAAAAACATGCCTATATTGCAGAAATTGAATTTAGGGCTATGTCTAATCAGGATGCTGAAATTAGAAAGAGATCAAATATTTTGTATAAAAAACTATTAGATTTATTTGAAAAAGTAATAAACAAAGGTATTAAGGAAAATGAATTTAAAAATTTGGATGTAAGAAAAACATCAATGGCTTTCTTAGCTATTTTTCAAAGCATTACTTGGTTTGTTATAATGAAGGAAGAATCAGTTTCTCCAGAGGATTATA
>CETH01112635.1_pt1 | contig 14489 bp, 8 predicted proteins | sample 361461 | NCBI WGS metagenome assembly CETH01 (sample SAMEA2622695, study PRJEB7988) | marine metagenome | isolation source: saline water (ENVO:00002010), including
AGGCGCGGCACAATGTGTTGTTGCTCCTTGCGCTGATGATGCAGAGTGTCAGGATGAAAACCCTTGTACACAACATAGGTGTACTGACGGGGTTTGTGAACTGGTTCCAAACCTTCGAGATGGAAATCTGCCTGCGTGTGAACCAGGAGAAATCTGCGACGCATTTACCGGAGATTGTGTTTTAACAGCTTTATGTGACGAAGGTCAGCTTCCGTGTGAGAGCAATAATGAATATGTCCGCTTTTGCGAAGGTGGACAATGTCTGGAAGTTGAGCGAGTGGGGTGTCAAGAAGGATTCGAGAGGCATCCAGACACATTTGAATGTGCACAACCAGAGTGTACAGATGGGGATCCTAATAGATGTGAAACCATAAGTGGAGCGGTGTATAGCATTCGTTGTGATTCAGACTTCTGGGTTGTGAATCATGTTTGTGGTGACATTGCTGAGTCGGCCTGTATAGCAGGTGAGTGTGTTTCACCCTAGGTGAGTGTATTAATAACGTAAAAGCTTTTTTTTGAAGGGAGGAAATCCGAGTCTACATTTATGGCTCGGATATATCTATTTCTTTATAACATGGATGTTGTAAGGAAATATGATGTTCTGTAAAATCCAAAAACCTAGGAGGTTAGTCTAAAATGAATATTTCGATTTTTCACCCCGCTGTTAATTCAGCGCCAACCGCAAGAAAGGACGCTAAAATCATGCGTTTCTATTTCTTTATTTTCATTCTTGCGACTGCTGCATGCACGTCGCCAACCAGTAACCAAGACCCTGCTGTGTCTGTCCCAGAAACGGTTCAATCTGTCCATGCACCAGATTCTTCGACCAGTGTTTTAGAGAATGCTAAAGATTTCATCTGTCATCAAATGGATGGGGTGGTGTATGCCCAAAAATCTCTCCTTCGTTTTGAGTGTCATGCTGATACTTTTTGTGAAGGTTCTGTTGGGTGTGTAGATGGTTTTGTTAACTACACAACAATCACTGAAGATGAGAAGGTGGTCATAAATGATACAGTGTTAGAGGTTCAACAGTATAAGTTAATTTCACTTGTGGATTTTGACTTAACTCAAGACTGCGTAGGAACCGTTGCACCGATTGGATGGATTGGATCATTTGATGATGGGAGGGTTACTTATAGAGGTCAGCCATACTATGATAGATTCTATGTTTCGGTTGTCTCTTTTATTGATGGAGTGTGTCAAATGGCCCCTGTGCCGTTTCCTTGTGAAGAGGGTACGCATCCAGAAAATATCGGAGACTTTCCTGTGCAGGCGCGCTGTGTAGCGGATGTGCAATGTATACAAAACGAAGACTGTGAAGTTCCTCAAACCGACTGCCTAATAAACGAGTGTGTTGAGGGTGTCTGTGTCGAAAGTGATAGAGATGGTGAAGTCTGCAACGACGACAACAACCTTTGTACAACCGGCATCTGTAATGATGACGTTTGTGAAGAGGATGTTGTAGTTTGCGAAGGAACCTTCTGCAAACAAGAAGTCTGTAATCCGAATAATGGCGCCTGCGAAGAATCTGATCGCCAAGATGATGGTACACAGTGCGACGATGCATTGTTTTGCACGGTAGAAGATGCTTGCCAAGATGGCATTTGTGTTGGAAACCAGAGAGACTGTGATGATGATAATGAATGCACCACTGATCTGGCTTGCGATGAGGTTCTTGACCTTTGTGTTCACAACAATGTGGCGAACGACTCAGACTGTGAGGATGGAAACGGGTGTACGGAAGGTGACACTTGTCAAGATGGTGCCTGTGTTTCAGGAGAAATACAAGACTGTTCTGTTGACGCTGAAATTTGCACAACCGGTTCCTGTGTAGACAATGATGGGGCTGGTCAGTGTGTGTTTGATCCAGTAGAAAACGGTAACTTATGTTTCGAGGATGATCCATCACAAAAATGTGTAGAGCAGGAATGCCTAGATAACATACTTGTTTGTGACACTACTGATCCTCAACTACAACAGTCAGACAACATATCTTGTGTTACTTTTGACCAAACTCATTATGTAACTCACTGCGAACCTGCTCCTGGCGAGACGGTTGGTAGGCGGGTAACTGTTAAAGCATGCGTAAACGCGTGTGCTGGGACTGACTGTGTCACGAATGAACCATTTCCATGTCAACAAGATGCAGATTGCGCCGAACTCGAAGTGTGTGGTGCGAATGACGTTTGTGTCCCCCGAGACCGTGATGATGATGGGGTGAGTGATATCGACGATAACTGTCGAGAGTTTGCTAATCCAGCTGCGGATAATGGTACACAGAATGATTTCGATAATGATGGTTTCGGAGATATTTGTGACAATTGCCCTCAGGATCCAAATGCAGACCAAAGAGATACCGACGGCAATGGCCAGGGAGATGTCTGTGATCCAAACTGTAATGAAAATTGTGATCCAGATGCAATCGAAGTTGACTGCAATGATGGTGCTGACAATGATGGAGATAACTTAATTGACTGTGCAGACGGTGACTGTGCCAATCATGCGGACTGTCTTGATTCGGATAACGACGGGATTCTTGACGTCAACGACAACTGCCCCAACGTTCTCAATCAGGGTCAAGATAACAGTGATGCTGACACATATGGTGATGCGTGTGACAACTGTCCAAATGATGATAACCAGGATCAGTCTGACGTTGATGGTGATAGTGTTGGTGACGTCTGTGATGTTGAAACCTGTGATGATGTAGGCGGGTTGGATGAAGATGGTGATGGAGACTCAAATTGCGATGATCCTGATTGTGATCTAGATCCAGTCTGCGCCAATCAAGCTGGCAACATCTACTACTCAGACATCGTTGAGCAGGTTTTCGAAGTTTCTTGTGCGCAATGCCATATGGGAAATGCGGTTTCTGGTGGTTTATCTTTGGCAGGGGGGTATGACACCCTCGTCGGAGTTACTTCTCAGTCGCAGTTCGGCCAAGGTATGGAGTTCATTCAACCGTTCTCAACCGAGAACAGCCTTCTTTATCGCCGAGTGACTGGAGACGGTTTTTCACGAATGCCTCCTGATATCGGCAACAACCAAGCACTCTCTCAAGACCAGCTGAATCTGTTAGAAAATTGGATCTTGGCCGGCGCGCCAAATGATCCTCCTGTCGACCCTTGTGTTGATAATGGCGGAGATACGGATGGTGATGGTGTCTGTGATGACGTCGATAACTGTGTCGATAATCCAAACATCCCTCAGACAGATACCGATCTCGATGGTGTTGGTGATGTGTGCGACAACTGTCCTAGCGACAATCCAGATGACACTGACATGGACACGGTTTGCGACAGCGATGATGTGTGCCCTGGGTTTGACGACCTTGCTGACGCCGATAATGACGGTACAGCAGACGGTTGTGATATCTGCCCAAATGATAACACTGATCAGTGTAATGCACAGCAGTGTGTTCCTCGAGAAGGTGGAGAAGTCTGTAACGGGTTGGATGATGACTGTGATGGAGATGTGGATAATGGACTTGGAACACCAGAGCAGCGCGCTGCGCAAGGTGTCGTGTGCCCTGTGGCAACCAACACTTGCGTCGAAGATGCTAATTGCCAGGCTCAAGAGCTCTGTGCAAACGGTTTCTGCTTTTCGGTTACCATCAACTTCCGTGGAGATTTATCTGCAGGAGAACAGGCTGAATTAAGCTCTGGAAGCGATTCGGCAGGGTCGGATTTTTACGATGACGATGGCGATTGTTTTTGTGAAGTCCGACCAGGAGATGCTCATTATAATGCTGCAAATCCGTGCCCCTTAGGTACGGCAGCTGCTGACGGAGTGTGCGGTCAACTACTAGGTGGGGACTGTAACGACCATGATGATACGAATGGTCCACATACACAGGATTGGCCAGGGGATAACTACGACAACAACTGTGATGGCGTAGTGGATTAAGTAAAAGTCAACGTCTCTCGTGTCGCGCTCTTTTTTAACAGTGTGAGACCGCTCTATTAATTTAGGCGGTCCTTTTTTATATCATTTTTTCTTGCGTCATGTTTTGGCGCTTTTTTTGTACAAAAAGGCAGAAAGCATGCCCCACCAAACCCAGGTAAGCCACATTACGGGTGTGTGATTAAGCATATTGTCTGAAAAACTAATAACAATATATACACCAACCCATGCGGCAAAAAATATAGCTTGTTTTGTGTTGTGGTATTTCCAAATCGCGTGTAATAACAGAAGGAAAAGTGTTATGTAACACGTTAATCCAATAATGCCAACTTCTACAATAAACCGTAAATAGTCATTATGTGATTCGGCGCTGTCGTCGTAACGCATATGTGGTGGTCTGTATTCTTCCCAGACTTTGGTAAATGAACCATAACCATACCCAAACAATGGTTTGCGTAAAATAATAGGTAGGGATTCCTGGACCAATTGTTGGCGCCACAAAATAGAATCAGCGTCTTCTGAACGTGTGGTAATGCGGCTAATAAATTGCACAGAAGTAAGACTGTACCCGGTGTGTTGAATTAAGAGATTATTTAAGGGGTAAAAAATAAGATAAAATGCAAAAAGAGACGTGGCTAAAACGAGTATCATTCTTTTGTATCGCAAAGTACCAATAATGGTTAAAAACACAAGTAATCCAATAAGAGCGGCTCTGGTGAAAGTGCCAATTAATAAAAGGCTAAGAAGAACAAGTACGGCATTCCGCCATCCTTTTTTTGATTCCCAGAAGGGGAGTGGTGAAATAATACTTATTTGGATAAAAATAAAACCAAAACTGAGCAAGAAAAAGGCAAAAACATTTGGGTGGGCAAACGTGCTTTGAATTCTATGAGTAATGTCAAATGTGGTAATGCCGCTGCCAGAAAGAAATTCAATCACACCAAAAAGTATGGGAATTATGGCGCTGGCGCATGTGGCATGTAATACTTCTCGTGGAAGAATAGTCTGTTTTTTTATACACAAAAATCCCAAGGCAAAAAATACCACAAATGCTAAAAATTTAATACTTTCTATAATAGTAATAAATGGTGTTACGCTGTAGAATACACTACCAAAAAGTAAGAGTAATAGGACAAGAAATATATTTTTTAATGGTAATTTTGCCAGAGCTTTTTTATGGCGAAATAATATATAACAAGACCAACATAAAAACACCATACCAAATAATTCGGTAAGATGAATGGTTGTTTCTTTGTAGAGAGAAAAAGATATATCGCGCCAAATATCAATAGTTGGTCGCAAAAATAAAAAAACCAGCAATAGCTTTTCTTGTAAAAAAATATGACCAACCAATACCAGTGCCGCAAGAAAAATGAATACATCTATTGACGCAATTGGATTAATAATAGTAATAGCACTTGCGACAAACAAAAAATAGAGGAGTTTTTTTACTAAAGCAGGGTTTGTTTTTTTGGTCATATATTGCTTTGCGAAAGTAATTTCCGTATACTATGTGTAATTAGTATAACAAAAATAGTACAAAATAACACCTTTATGAATATAGTACATGCGCATAAATATTATTATAAAAGAGACGGAGCAAGTAATCACATGTTTCAGATTATGGATTTGGCAAAAGATGCGGGGCATAGAATCATACCATTTTCCATGAAAGATCATAATAATCTTACGCATATTTTTGAGAAGTTTTTTGTGTCCAAAATGGATTTACATGATCCAAAAAAACTGTCTTTTGCAAAAAAGATTCGCTTTGCGCGCAAAATGATTTTTAATACAGAAGCAGAAAAAAACATGGAAAAAGTGTTAGAAAAAGCAAAAGTAGATATTGCACATATTCATAATATTTATCATCACATTTCACCATCAATTTTACCAGTGCTAAAAAGGCATAAAATTCCTGTGGTTATGACACTTCATGATTATGCCTTATTTTCTCCAAATTACACATTGTTCCATCATGGAAAAATCCACGAAGACGACAAACGCTTTTTTTATTTAAAAGGAATGGTAAATAAATGTATAAAAGACTCTTTTGTTTACAGTGCTTTGGCCGCGCTTGAAATGTTTTTGCAACAAGATGTGTGGAAAATGTACAAAAAAAATATCGATATGTTTATTTGCCCAAGCAGGTTTATGCAAAAGAAATACAAGGCATATGGTTGGGATGGTAGAAAAAGCATCTGCTTGCCACATCCAATAGACACAAAACAATATGCACTGCACACAGAAGATGCAGGATATGTGGCATATATTGGTAGACTGTCCGAAGAAAAAGGTGTAATGCATATGTGTGATCTGGCAAAACGAAATCCAAAAATTCCTTATGTGTTGGTAGGAACCGGACCATGCGAACATGCCATAAAAGAAAGAATTGCCAAAGAAGATATTACAAATCTTGAATTGGTTGGATTTCAGACAGGAAATCTATTAAAAAAATACATACAAGATGCACGTATTATTGTGCTACCTTCTTTATGGTATGAAAATTATCCACTATCTATTTTAGAAGCAAAAGCAATGGGAAAAATTATTTTGGGAAGTAATATTGGGGGTATTCCAGAGCTATTACCAAAGGAATGTTTGTTTGAACCAGGAAACATAGAAGATCTTGACAATTGTGTGAATTTTTGGTATACTAGCCCGTTCACTAAAAGGCAATCAGTAGGAAAAGCATTTCGCGAAGAAGTGGCGGAAAATAATAATCCAGACACGTATCGCGAAAGACTTTTAGACATATATACACAGCTATGCTAAATAGAATGAAAAAAACATTACAGCACTGCTACCATTATATATTGGTGGCTGTTTTTTTATATAGTATTTTTTTCCCATTTGCTGCGCAAGCACAAGTGCAGAGTAATCCAAAAACAGCAAATATGTTTTTGCACTGGACACTAAAAAAAGACGATGCACAAACTTTTGCAAAGTGGGATGTGTTAATTTTAGATATGGAAACACAATACACTAGTCGTGATGTATTGCAAGCAATTAAAACACATAATCCGCATATTAAAATATTTGCCTATATTACTCCACAAGAAATAACCACAGCATCAAACAATACTGTTGGGGTTATGCGAAAAAAACTGCGGACTTATATTGCTGATTCGTGGTATTTACAAAATGCAAACGGAAACCGTTTATCGTGGTGGCCAAATACGCATTTATTAAACATGTCCGACAAGGGTCCAAAAATCAATGGTAAAACGATTCAAGATGTTTTTGCCTACTTTGTTCGTGACGAGATTTTAGCAACGGGTTTATGGGATGGTGTTTTTTATGATAATGCGTGGGATAATATTAGCTATTTTGCTGGAAACACAATAGATATTGATGCAAATGGTATCAATGACCCACTTGTCATTGTTGACACGGCATGGAAAAATGGTATGAAAAAACTGTATACCAAAACAAAAGATATTACCGGTGGGAAATACCCAATTATTGGTAATGGATTCACCAGCGCGTATACCAATGAATTAGACGGATTGTTAGTGGAAAACTTTGCGTCATGGGACTGGGAAACGGCAATGACCATACACAAGAGTTATGCCCCTACCAATCCTCGTGCCGAAAACATATCTATTATCCACAATACCGCATTTAATTCTCATTTTGGGAGATACAATTTTAAAAATATGCGTTTTGGATTAACAAGTGCATTGCTTTATGATGCGTATTACGCGTATGACTTTGGCGATACTGATCACGGACAATTGTGGTGGTATGATGAATATGCGCGTGATTTGGGTGTCCCACAAAATAGGGCAAACCAAATAGACAGCACTTTATGGCAACGATTCTTTAGTAAGGGTGTGTCTTTGGTTAACACCGGAGACGTGGCAAAAGAGGTGCAGCTTAATGGCGAATATGAAAAAATTCATGGTACGCAAGATACCGAAGTAAACAATGGTGCTATTATTTCCGAGGTAACACTTTCTGGAAAAGATGGTGTGCTTTTGTTAAAAACAAATTATCTGCTTTCCGATATGGTGTTTACCAATGGTGATTTTGTACGATTTTTACGTCCAGATAAAACCAGGGTACGAAATGGCTTCTTTTTATTTGATGATGCATTTCCTGGTGGAGACACAGTACTTCGAACAGATATAAATAATGACAAAAAAGAAGATGTGGTTCGCAGTAAAAGAAACGCCATCACTGCAACACGACACGACAATCAGCGATTATTTAACATATATCCGTATACCGCAAACTTTTCTGGTACCATGCATATGGCTTATGGTGATATTACCGGAGATGGTAAACAAGAAATTATTGTGGCACCAGCAAAAGGATATGCATTACCAGTAAAAATATATGATGCATACGGAAAAAAACTCTTTCACGATTGGTACCCATTTGGTGTGGATTATACCGGGGGCATAGCCGTAAGTACTGGTGTGTTTGGTCGTGGTCACACTGCTTCGATTGTGCTTGGTGGTATAAAAAACAATAGACCTGTTATTGCCAGATATGGTGGATCTTTGGGATTACAAACTGAGTTTTTTGTTACAGATCCAATATTTTTCGCCGGAGTTACTATTGCAGCGGGAGACATTGATGGAAATGGTATAGACGAAATAGTTATTGGAACAACACCAGGACATAAACCATATGTACAAGTATTACGCGCAAGCGGTATTCCATATAATACCCCATTTGTAGCGTATACATCTTTTGATGTGCCAGGAGCAAAAACACAATTAAAAGATATGGATTTTGACGGAAAAGACGATATTATTGTGATGGGAAATTAATACAATTGACCGGAGCAGATTTTTCTGATAGTATACACAGTTATTTACTTACCAATATGAAAATAGCAATGATAGGACAAAAAGGTATGCCACCAACATTCGGTGGTGTGGAAAGACATGTGCACGATATTTCGGTGCGCTTGTTTGCGTTGGGTCATACGGTAAGTGTGTATGCAAGAAATTGGTATACAAAAAAAGATATCACTCACGTTCGTGGTGTAGAAATTATTCGGTTGCCATCACTTCATACAAAACATTTAGATACTATTTCTCATGTATTGTTATCCACCATTCACGCTATGTTTCGTCGTGTAGATATTATTCATTATCATGGTGTAGGGCCATCACTTCTTTCTTGGATACCGCGTGTTTTTACACCAAATATACGTGTCATAAACACCTTTCATTCGGTAGACAGAAAACACAAAAAATGGGGATGGTTTGCTAGACTGGTGTTGCGCACCGGTGAATGGACTGCTTGCACTTTTGCACACAGAACCATTGCGGTGTCTCAAACCATTTCAACATATGCCGAGGATGTGTATAATCGTACAGCACACTATATTCCAAATGCAGTTAGTCTTCCAGAAAAAGGTATTGCAACAAGCACCATAACACCATTTGGTCTTCAGTCACAATCATATGTATTGCTTGTTACACGATTAATCCCACATAAGGGGGTGCAATATGCAATAACAGCATGGAAAAAATTAGAAAAAGAATATCCACAAATAATGGCTGGTAAACAATTAGTAGTTGTGGGAAAAGGTCATTACACAAATACGTACGAAAGACGGTTACAAAAAATGGCAGAATCACATAAATCAATTATATTTTTAGGATTTCAATCTGGAAATACATTGCAGCAGTTATTTGCCCACGCCAATTGTTTTATTCAACCATCAGATAACGAAGGAATGTCTTTGGCGCTACTTGAGGCAATGAGTCACAAACTTCCGGTAATCGCATCAGATATTATAGAAAATATTCGACTTATTAAAGATCCACGCATGTTATTTAGACGAAGCAAGAGTGCGGCTTTGGCAAAAACACTGTTACATGTATTACATCTTTCTGCAAAAGAGAAAAAAGAAATTGGTATGCAGAATTATCGTATTGTCACAAAAGATCATACACCAGAAAAAGTGGTACAGCAGTTGCATGATGTATATACCGCTGTGTTTGCGCAACCATCGTCTCGTGATGAGGTGTGTGTGCCAAAACCAAGGACGGTGGCGTAAAAAGCGAAAGAATAAAAAAACAACCAGACTATGTGGTTGTTTTTTTATTGTACAATGGTGCCACGTTTTTTTCCGATTGGGTCTTGGTTTAGTGAAGTGTCTATTGGAATATGAGTTGTTAGTAGCGGTTGTTTTGTGTGTGTGTCGGTGGCGGTTATTTGTATATCTTTTATAAGAATTGGCGTTAGGCCACGCAGTGATTCATTTGGTGTTAAACCAAGTTGCATATGAATGGTAGCAAATTCGCGTGGTGCAAGGCCAGAATATTGCCAAGAAATAGTATTGTTTTTTGTATTATAGATAACTTGCTCACCTTTGCTTACACTGACTCTTCCGGGCCAATGCACATACGGTGGCAGTTTTGCGGTAAATCGTACATCGTTTACTGTGTTTCCACCATTGGTAATACGAATAGAACCCCAATATTTTGTTTCTTTTCCAATTTTTGGTGGCAAAGGACCGCGCCCAAGCTGATCACCTTCTTTGGTAAAATACCGCACGTCGGCAGAAAGCACCATGGTTGACCCAATTGTTTTTAGTGTGGCATCTTTTGTGGCACTAAATCGAGTGGTTGGAAGTATTGCAACAACCCCTTCTACTTTTGGTTGGAGTTGTAATGCGTTGTGCGATCCTTTTGGATTGGCGCGGATTGGAATGGTAAAAGAAAGTGTGGTGGTTTTTCCTGGTGCAAGTGTAGATAGTGCTGCATTGTGCGTACTGTTTACAATAAACGCTTGATTGCGGGTAAGAATACCACTATTTTCTTGGACAAATTGCACGACATCTATACTTTCGTCCTGAAGTGGAAGGTGTAGTGTAATCTGTGACAGCGGCGTGTTTCCGGTATTTGTTATAGAAACATCTAGTACCGGCTTTTCTTTTGGTAAAAGGTGCGGCACAGCATTTTGCCATGCTGGCTGAACTGTAATTCCTGGATGAAGTACGGTAAAGTTGAGCGGTACAGTTTGTTGTGGAATATAGGTATGTGCAATAAATACTTCTGGAGTTAGTGCTGTGTCTATTTGTGTGATACTTGGATTAAGCGTAGAAACTAGTTTCCCACGAAGTGTAGCGGTATTGTTTGGTGCAAGTTCTGGAATGGCCCAAATATATTCTGAAGCAGAGCCATGGTCGGTTTCTGTTTGTTGTATTTGTAAGCCAGTTTTTTGGAAAAAGGGGAGTTGTATGGCATGTAACGGTTGATCACCGGTGTTTTCTATATGTATTTCAATTGGTGTGGTCCCAGAACCAAGAAGCGTGTCTGAAACTGAAACGGATGTGCGCAATACCGAATCACGCAAAATAGCCAGGGCATGTCGCGCTTTTACTTCGGTTTGTTTTCGTCCTTCTTGTTTATATGATAATGTGGCCGTAATAGTATTTTCTTTGTTTGGAATGGCATAAAACCAACCAGCTATTTGCATATTACCAGAACTTCCTGGAAGAACATCTTGCAAAGTGAAGAGTTGTTGTTCTGCGGAAAATCGTGTGTCGAGCTGCGCGGTGTCTAAAATAAATCCATCGGGAAGCGAAACGGCAATATGAGCATTCGTAAGTATCATATCGCTATTATTTGCAAAAGAAATGGTATAGGTTGTATGCGAACCACTTTGTATTCTGGTTTCTTGTGCCGCAATATCGACCGAAACAAGTTCCAGTACGGTTCGGTCATAAAAATGCCAAAAAAGTGTTCCGGCAAAAAGAAATATGGTGGAAAACAACAAAAGCATGTCAAAGAAAAAGAGTTTCTTTGCGTGACGAAATGATATGTGGTATTTTTTCTTGTAATGCATTTCTAACGCATGAATAGGGGAAACAAGAAATGCTAAAAACCACTTGTGTGGTTTGTGAAACAAATGATGTGTATTAAGATAGCGCTCTATAAGTTTCATAAAAGGTGTTCAATATACTTAGTATATATAATAGCAGTATATTTGTCACGGCGTGGAAAATAAAAACAATCTCACGTAAATGAGATTATTTTTGTTCTTGTTCTTGATTACCAAGAAGCCGCTTTTTGCTTGGCGAATACAAAGTATTACGAATATGCCATTTTTCTACAAATTGGCCAATGCCGTTGCTATTTGTTTTATTTTTTACGGTTGTTTTTGCTTGTGACCAAGAAACAAGGCTTTCGAAGTCTATTTTGTATCTTCCGGCAACCACCACATAGCGTATTTCTTGGGTTTTAATTGCACGACGAATGGTTTGCTGGCTTACGCCAAAAAGTCGAGCTGCTTCGGAAACCGATACACGCACAACCGAAGGTGCGCCTTCTTTTTGTGTAAGTACGTCTTTATCTGACATAAAATAGGTATTTGTTTAAGGTAGTATAGACAATATTGCACAATACTACAATATCTCATATACTAATATATTATATTTATTCTGTCTAAACAATTGTATACAAATACTACCATATTTTTGCAGTTTTGTCAAGGAGGGTGTTCTAGGGGTAAGGTATACACGAAATATAGCCTATTTTGATTGACTAATGTGCTAATTTGTGTTATATTTAGCACATTTATACCTCTGTGTAGTAGATATATGGTGTCTTATTTTTTACCATATCTACACAGAAATTAAGAGATTTTACTCATAGTGTGAGAAAAGTGTAACATTTTTGTAATTATTACGTCTTCTATTATGAAGGGACATACAAAACATATGTGGGATGAAAAAAAGTTGTTGTATCGTGTGCAAGTGCACAAAGACGCCGACGCGTATGCAACAATATATGATTTGTATATAGAAAAAATATACCGCTTTGTCTTATTTAAAATAAGCAATACACAAGAGGCAGAAGATATTACCAGCGATACGTTTTTAAAAACATGGCAATATCTTACCGGAAAAAAAAGAACCGTAAAAAGTATAAGCGGATTATTATATAAAATTGCCAGAAATGCGGTAATAGACGCATACAGAAACAAGGGAAAGAATGAAACGTATAGTATAGAGCACGCACATGCGTTGCCATGCAAAGCAAATCAAGATGCAATAGAAGTAAAACAAGAAGTAGATGCACTCCTTATTTCTATAAAACGATTAAAACAAGAATATCAAGAGGCTGTACTTTTGCGATATATAGAACAGTTATCCATTGCAGAAGTCGCAGAAATTATTGGAAAAAGTAATGCAAGTGTTCGAGTATTACTTCACCGCGCTATAAAAAAATTACAGAGTATTCACGAAGAATAATACGAAAGTAACGTTATGAGTAAGACACTTAAAAAACAGTTATCAGAGCTCACGCATAGTCAGGACGAATTACGTCCTTCTTTGCATTGGAAAAAAGACACCAAAGCCGCATTACTGTCTCATATTATGCAAGATCAATCAGCACCTGCACCGCTTGGATTACAGGATAAAATGGCGCAAATATATCATATTTTTGTTCCACGTCCTATTTCTTCAGCACTTCACGTTGCGGTAATTGGTCTATTTATTTGCGGAACCACACTTGGTGGCTGGGCAGCAAGTGCTAGCGCCTCTTCACAAAGTATGCCAGGAGATTTACTGTATTCAGTAAAATTAGCAACAGAAAAAACCCACATTCTTGCCGTAAGCGCCACTGGAAACAAAAAAGAAGAAACACGTTTACATCTAGCTTCTGCAAAAAAACGATCAAAAGAATTACAAAAAATTACAGATAAACCAAAACTAGCAGAAAAAGTAGTGGCTGATCTTAAAAAATCTATTGCCTCCGCAGAAAAAACATTGCAAGACATTAATAAAGAAGATGAAACTACAGCAAAAGAAGTGGCAAAAGACCTTACCGAAGAAACCGCAGGTATTGCAAAAAGACTTAAAGAAATCACCAAAGACATAGCCGGCACAAAAGTACTTATTTCCCGAGAAGTGGTAGAAGCGCGAAAAGAAGTGGTAGAAACAGAAATAGTTGCGATAGAAGTCTTGGCAGACGAAGCAAAAGATATTGTAGAAGACAAAATAGCAGACATTATAAAAGAAGTAGAAGAAACACAAGAGCTTGCCACAGAAGTATCAGACGAAATAAGCGACTTAGGAAGCATTTTGTCGGCAACCTCAACACCGGCAGTAATAAATGAAAACAATGAATCAGTAGAAGATGTTTTAGAAACAGAAGACATAGAAGAGGATCAGGATGTTACACAAGAAGACACTACACAAGATTCTGCCGAAAATCAAGAAACAGAAAAAGAAACAGAAACGCAGCCACTTACAAGTAATTCCGGAGAAGTGATTGTAGAAAAACTAGACAGTTCGGTAGAGCAAGTAAAAGAAGTGGCAGAAGAAGCAAAGGCATTTTTAGAGGAAGATAACATAAAAGAAGCGGTAGAAAAAATAAAGCTTCTTACCAGCATTACTGCAGAAGCAGAAGAAGCTGTAACCGATGTGCAAGAACAAATTACAGAAGTGCGGCAAGTGGTAGAAGATGTGGTAACAGAAAGTAGTCCAGAAGAGCAGAACATAGAAGAAGTAGGTTTGCAAGAAGAACAAAGTATTGCAACAGAAACGGTACAAGAAGTAATAACACAGCAGGTACCAGAAGCAGAAGTAATGCAATCTACCGCCCAAGAAT
>CETH01108395.1_pt1 | contig 14487 bp, 17 predicted proteins | sample 361461 | NCBI WGS metagenome assembly CETH01 (sample SAMEA2622695, study PRJEB7988) | marine metagenome | isolation source: saline water (ENVO:00002010), including
ATTGGATGGCTCCAGTATCGACAAATGCTTGTTGAATGGTCGAGAGTGAGCCCTCAGGCGCGAGGGATTCAATTGTTTTGATGTCCTTACCACTAGCGCTTCCTGTTAGAACTAGGCATGCGCACACAAGTGTTTCGTCGAGCATAATTGAACAAGATCCGCACTCTCCCTGTTCACATGCATTTTTTGATCCGTATAGACCCAGTCGTTCTCTAAGGGTATATAAGAGGCTCTCTCCAAGCCATGCACCATCTATTGTCAACGTCTTTCCGTTAACGTTTAGGTGAGGTTGTATTTCGTTAGGCATTACAGAACCCCTTCAGCGAAAACGCGCGTCAGGGCGCGTTGTGCAAGAATGCCAATACTTTTGCGCCTGTATGCTGCAACGCTTCGGTGGTCATCGATTGGATTGCTCGCTGCAGAGACTAGATCTTTAAAGTGGTCTAGCCCAGAAGGGTCTACTTGCATATTCTCCCAGTCGAGATAATCAGTAATGTATGCCTCAGCCTCTTTAGCTCGGGTTGGTGTAGGATTTACGGCTCCAAGTCCTATGCCGACCGAACGTGTTTCTGGGTAAGTGATCAAGGCAAGTGAGGTTACAGAAATTACCATGGCACTTCTTGATCCAACTTTTAGAAACTCTTGTGGGCTATCTAAAACAGGTACTCTTACAGATTCGATAAATTCCCCATGGCGTAAGGAAGTTTGTTTGACGCCGATAATTAGATCCTCTAATGAGATTTCTCGTTTGCCTTCGGAACTCCTTAGAGAAATTATTGCACCTAATGCAGAGAGGACTGGGATCATATCTCCAGCAGGTGAGGCGGTGCCTATATTTCCTCCTATGGTTCCGGCATTCCGGATCTGCGGTGATCCAACTGTGCGTGCTGCTTGAGCTAGTGCTGGGACAAGTGTAGCTAAAGGACCTCTCTCGATTTCACGATAGGTTACACAAGAGCCCACAACCACAGAATCACCGTCATGGTGCCAATTCTGAAGTTCGGGTACTTGGTCGATAGTAATTACACTCGAGGGTGACCTATGCCTGTAGTTAACCTCAACCATGAAGTCAGTACCCCCAGCAAGAAGTTGACGGCTGCTATCCTGGCCAAGCAAGTCACAGATTTCTTCTGTTGATGAGGCTATTAATACTTCCATAATGATTTAATCGTAGCGAATAGACGAAAAAGCCGTAACGATAGACCCCCCGATTAGCTAAAGTTTCAGAATTTTTATGCGTCTAAGATAATGGCTCGGCCATCTGCAGGTTCCATTATTGGTTCATCACAAGACCATGGAAAGTTGATCCATTGGTCTGTGCGTTTCCAAACGTATTCACATTTGATTATGGAAGGACTTTTTTCATAAAGTACTGCGCTGCGGACTTCAGCAACTTCGTTCTTACAGAATTCATACACATAGGCTAACGTTGCTCCGGTATCAGCTACGTCGTCAGCAATAAGGACGCGAGCATTCCTGAGGTCAATGGAATCCAGATAAGGAGGCAAGGCAACGGGAACATCTAAGCGTTCATCTACTCCGGTGTAATACTCGACATTCATTACATAGAGGTTCTTCACTGAAAGGGCGTAACCGAGAGAACCCGCCACGAAAAGCCCACCTCGAGCTATAGCTAGGATGATGTCGGGCTGGTAACTGTCATCGGCCACGATCTGAGCAAGCTCTCTTGCAGCCACTCCATATGATTCCCAGTCTAGTATTTCCCGTTCTTCAGACATTTTCCCTCCGGTCAGTAATCCTAAACCATATACCTTCTTGGCCTTTGATGGATTAATACAATTAGATAAGTCATAAAAGGTCAAAGGGTGCCTCAGTAGTCCTCTTTAGAAGTATTCAATAGAATGAATATGAGCAGACCTCATTACCCGCAATAGCCGGTATTGGGCTCAACGCTAGGAGAAATATGAAAATCTTAATAGCAGATAAATTAGATTCCAGTGCGAAACTTGCCCTCGAAGATATCGGACACGAAGTGCGAGAAAGTTATGGTGCAACTTCTGATGATTTAGAGCAGCACATTCAAGGTATTGAAGTACTTGTTGTCAGAAGCACCAGAGTGACAGATGGTGCACTTAGAGCTGCTGATCGGTTGTCTCTGATCGTTCGTGCAGGGGCTGGTGTCGATAATATTGACGTTGTTGCCGCTTCAGATTTAGGAATTCATGTCTGTAATGTTCCAGGCAAAAATGCTGCAGCAGTTGCAGAGTTAACTTTCGCTCTTTTACTAGCTATAGACCGTCATGTTGTTGAGGGCGCTAGTGACTTACGAAAGGGGACTTGGAACAAAAAAGAATATTCTATAGCTGCTGGCCTTATGGGTAAAACTATCGGAATTATAGGGCTTGGCGGTGTCGGGCTTGGTGTAGCAGAGCGAGCGAAAGCTTTTGGATTGCGAGTAATGGGGCAAAGGAGAGGTGGTCGCTCGCCTGAAACCGAACAACGTATCCGGCAAATTGGGATACGGTTAACCGATACTGTGGAGGAGCTTGTTGCTCATAGCGACATTGTTTCGATCCATGTCCCCTCTAATGAGCATACAGTGAAATTGGTGGACGAAGAGCTGCTTCGGTCGTTTAAAGATGAAGCTATTCTAATCAATACCAGTAGAGGTGAAATTATTGATGAGCCTGCCCTTATTCAAGCGATGAATGAACGAGGAATTAGAGCTGGCCTAGATGTCTTTTGTGATGAACCTGCTTTTGGCGAAACTACTATTACTTCAGCTTTAGCTAGTCACCCTTCTGTTGTTGGAAGTCACCATATTGGTGCATCAACTATGCAAGCAAGTAAAGCTATTGCTAGTGGTGTTATTGACGCTATTGCGGGTTTTGAAAGCGGAAATCCATTGAACTGCGTTAACGAAGCACCTTCTGGAGAAGGGACATCACAAGTAAGAGTGCGGCACTTAGATCGTGTCGGGGTTCTAGCTTCAGTTCTTTCGGCACTTAGAGCTGCTGATCTAAATGTTCAATACATGGATAATCGCTTGTTTAACGGGAAAAAGGCTGCTGTAGCGAGTATCGAAGTGGTAGGTGCTGTTCCAATAGGCCTATATGACGAGTTGGTATCCCTTGAACATGTTTTGGGAGTCTCTCTTCTAGACAAGAGAGCTGTTTAGCGATGGAGTTAGGTTTGCTTAGTCGAGTAGAAGCTCAACTCGTCCGTCAAGAATGGGCTGAGAGGGTTGTTTCTCCGGCGTATGATGCGCTTAGGCCTGAACAAAGGTTCGAAGTGATGAAGAAAGACCCCTATGTCTTTCTTCATGTAACGCGTTCATTTGGCGATGATGAAAACGAGAAAACTGCAGAAGAAGTTTCCGCCTCCAATGCTGCAGCTTTATCTCGTCTTCTATCAGCGAACATTTATGGGAAAGTTCGTGGTCCTTCGCTTTACCTGTACCAACTTCGATCTGGAGATCACCAGCAGACAGGAATTATTGGTGATGTTCCACTTGCTGCTGTCAAAGAAGGACGAATTATTCCCCATGAACGCATACGACCAAGCCGCTCGTTGCACCTTGCTGACCATTTGGAAAAGATTCGAGTTCAATCCTCACCAGTTGCTCTTGGGTATGAAGATGATGAGCATGTAGCTACGATTATTTCATCAATTCAAAATAATGAAACGCCTATATTGCATTTTCAACGAGAAGATTTGATTGAGCAAAAGATTTGGCCTGTAGCGGATGTTGACGCAAGCGCACTTATAGAAATTATGAGAGATAAGTATGCGTATGTGGTTGATGGCCATCATCGCCTAAGTGCAGCGTCAGAAATGTGGATAAGAAATGGTGAGTCTGGGTCTTTTGGAAAACTCTTTGCCGCTTTTTTCCCACTAAGTGAACTAAAGATCAGCGCCTTCCACCGACGTGTTACTGATATGGCTGGGCACTCTTTGGATGATCTTTACAAAGAGATAGCTGCCCGTGATTTCTCTCTTCTTCCAATGGGAGAGGATGAAGATCCTCAACCGAAGGCTTCAGGGGAGTTCTCGATGTATGCAGGCGGTCAGTGGACAGCTATCAAGCCAGCCAGAATACACCCATCTGAGATTGACGCCGGCCTATTGCAACGAAAGATTCTTAGTCCTATTTTTCATATTGATGAGGCTGGGGCAGATAATAGGCTTCAGTATCTTCCTGGAGCTGTCGGTTTGAACCACTTAGTTGATCAAACTGACTTAGATGGGGGTGTCGCTTTTGCTCTTCACCCTGTTCCGATAGCCCAATTGCTTTCAGTTGCTGACAGGCGGATGACTTTCCCGCCAAAAAGTACATATTTTCAACCAAAAGTTCGGTCAGGCATCTTTCTTGTGCATAGGTAGAACTATTTTATAGTTCCGTAATTCGCTTAAAGCCTTCGGCCATTCCTACTCCGGTAAGATCGCCGAAAGTTGTGAGCTCTTTTTTGATACGTTCGCGGAAATCCTCCAGCCCTTTGGTTTCGTTGCCTTCGACTATTCCCATGGTGGATACATATTGGCTTTTGTGTGATTCAAGGGCATTAAGTTTTTTCTTTTCGAACCCGTCAGTGGTTTCAAGGTGATCGCATTCTTCAGGTTCAAATAAAAATAGCTGTGAGGGGCGATGCGGATACAACGAAGAATCAGTCAAAAAGAAAGGATCTCTAGCAGCGATAATTCCGTCGATGGCTAATTGTCCTGCATTCTGGTGATCCGGATGAAGCCTGTATCTCTTCCACGGGTCATGGCTCAGGAGGACTTCGGGTTTAAGTTTTCGAATCCAAGATGCAACAATATCTCGTTCCTTTGCGCCAGCGTGTAATTCACCGTCAACGTAGTCTAGGAAAACAATCTCTCCGAGAGCTCCAAGCTCGTTGGCTGCAACACGTTGTTCGGATTTACGAATCGCGGCTAATTCATCGGTATTAGTGGAAGGATCCCAAGAGCCCTTTGACCCGTCAGTGCAGATTAACAGACTGACTTCGCAGCCATTTGCGGCCCACTTAGCCAGCGTAGCCCCTGCCCCAAATTCAATGTCATCAGGGTGTGCTCCAATGGCAAGAGCTTTAACAGGGGTAGGAATATTTTGACTAATCACAGTGATACTCTAGATCGGATCTTCTTTATGTAGCTTAGATTCTTCAAGATCGTCAGGGTTGTCCATATCAAATCCAAATTTCGTGTTTTTGATTATATTTAAAGGCAAATCGAATCTTTTCGCCTCACTCCTGTGTCTTTCGAATGAGTTCGGACCATATTTGAACAAAAAATCGATTTCCGGCGGTAAACCTATGATGTTTGTTCCATCATTATGCCGATCTGGCACAAGAACAATGCCATCATACTGAAATAGTGTAAGAAGGTCATCAGGAAAAATTAAGTCGGCATGTGTAATTAAAACTTTCTCTACACCTTCTTTTGCTAGAGCTGTTAGCCCAGTTTGAGCTGCCTCATTGAGGCCAGCTCGGGTATTTCGGATTACTTGAGCGCCTAGGTTCAAAGCCCATCGCTCAACTTCTTCATCTTCACAAATAACCCACACTGGGACACCTGTACATGCAGAAATTACCCCTTCTGCTAGTGAACGTGATAAAGCGGCGCGTTCTATAGGGTTAAGCACGGAAGATAGGCGAGCCTTTGCGTTATTAAATGATTTAACTGGGAGAAGCACTCCATAAGTATCCATTGACAAGATTCTAGGCCTACCTAGTTATCTATTGCTCAGTATCTGAATCGTCACTTGTTCTGAGGTACGATTCTTCGGTGGGTATTTGTGTAGCAGTTGTAGGTGGTGGTTCCTGGGGAACAACGGTTGCTCATCTTGTTTCTCATAACACTCACACAAAGTTATGGTGCAGGGACTCTGAGGTTGCTACCTCGATCACCCAAGACCACAAAAATCTTCGCTATTTACCTGACTTCGCTCTCTCCAGTGATCTAACAGCCTCTGTTCATTTAGAAGAAGTCCTTCATGATGCTGATATCGCTCTTGTAGCCATACCATCTCAAAGTTTTCGAGAAGTTCTTTGTCAGATGAAGCCATATTTAAAAGAAGGTACTCCAATTGTGAGTCTTGCAAAGGGGCTTGAGCAGGGAACTACTTACACTATGACTCAGATCGTGAATGAGGAGCTTCCAGCAAATCCAACGGGAGTTCTTTCTGGGCCAAACCTTGCCCAAGAAGTACTTCAGGGTTTTGCAACGGCTTCAGTGCTGGCTATGCCTAATCAGTCAGATTCAGAACAGGTACACAAAATTTTTCTAACTGAGAATTTCCGAGTTTATACAAGCGACGATGTGAAAGGCTGTGAATTGGGTGGAGCATTCAAGAATGTTCTTGCTCTTGCAGCAGGTATGACGACCGGCTTAGGAACAGGTGATAATACTATTGCTGCTGTAATAACCAGAGGGTTGGCCGAGTTGACACGGCTCGGAGAAGCTATGGGTGCTAGGCGAGAAACTTTCTCAGGGTTAGCTGGACTCGGAGATCTCATTGCAACGTCTTTCTCAACAAAAAGCCGAAATAGGTTTGTTGGTGAAGAGCTAGGTAAAGGTAAATTACTTGATGAAGTTATTCTGCGTATGGATAATGTTGCCGAAGGAGTAATGACAGCACCAGTTGTCTCTCAATTAGCTAAAGAGTACAAAGTCGAAACTCCGATTACGGACCAAGTTTCGGCTGTCGTGGACGGGAGTATTTCCGCATCAGATGCATACGAGCTTCTTATGCTTCGTGATCAAGGATCTGAAACCTGATTTAATCTCATGAGTCTCATAAAAACCTTAATTAAGAGCGAAGTCCATGGCTGAAATTGGAAGTATTGGGGTTGGGCCAGTCCATAGCGTCTCGTCTAATGGGGGGATAGAACCTCTAGGTTCTGGGCCCCTAGTCCATTGGGGGGTTCGAGCAGATGATAGGTGGCATATAGCTAGAGATGAACGGGCAGTTCGGCAGATTGTTGCTGAAGATGGAGTCTCAATTGAAACTCGGCTTCGGGTACCTGGCGGTGATATCGTCCATCGAGCAAGTTCTACTCCTTATAGAAACACTTCGCTAGTAATTGTTGAGATAGAGAATGAAACACCTCTGCCAGTTGCTATAGCTTTATTTACTACTGGCTCTGGCATTTGGAGGTGTGAAGGAAATGCATTATCTCGTAATAACGTTTCAGTGATTTCAGCTTCGAAACCTGTAAGCCATTGTCTGGTAGCTGCGTCAGAGGATGAGATGTTGAACGTTCTAAGACTAGAAGAAAGTCAGAATGACGCAGAAAGGTCTCACTCTGTAGAAGGTAGTCACGTGGCGATTGTTTTTCCTCTTCCTCATACTTCTAACCTCCGTTTAGTATTTTGGGTTGAGAATAAGCTTGATTCGCTCCCATCTCCAGATGACCTCCCGAATTTAGAAGGCATTGCTAATGGTTGGAATGCGCATCTTGATTACGGATCGACTGTAGTTCTTGGAGACGAGAGAGTGCAGAAGGTCCTATTCTCAGCAAGGAGGCACCTGCTCGTCGGGTGTGAACAAGCTCTTACTTCGAACTATTGGTTGAAAGGAATTCCGGCATATGCTTCGACTCTTGCGATTTCCTCTATGTGTTTGTGGGGCCATATTGAAGCAGCAAAACATCTCCTGACGGAGTCTATAGATCGATATCAAGTGTCATCATTTCAGCGTCCTAGAATGGAGCACCTCTCTTATTTGCTGTGGGCTTGTAATGAATTTACGTTGCATCAGATGGATGATGAAGTCAGTGTCCCCATCCTCAATTGGGCGATTGAGGAGATCGGAAATTTCGTTGCAGCGATACCCCGAAGTCGAATTCGTAGGCGAATAGGCCATTCGTACCTCCGGCTGGGCCTTGAATCATCAGTAAGTATCCTAAAGCGATCTGGCCGTATTGAAGAAGCCCATCAGTTGGGGGATGCTCTTCCAAGAATCTATAGAACCAATTCCATATCACACCAATCTCAGTCCCTTCCAAATGCGCTTCTTGATCGAGATCAAAGCCCAACGCCGATAGCTAAATACCTTAATAACTACCTAAGCGCATCAGAAGAATCTGGTTCCCTAAGTGAAATAATCGGAAGGGCAGAACTAACTGGAGGGTTTTCTTCTGGTGAGCGCCTGCAAGACCCGTTTGCCTCAGCTCTATTTCTTCTTATGTTTCGTCGATTTCTCATAAGTCAACCCGACCTGTCCACTATTGCATTGTTTCCGAGCTACACCTCGAAGTGGTTTAACGTGCCACTTGAGGTAAATAATATGCCTACTTCACATGGAGAAGTAGGTTACGCAGTTCGCTGGCACGGGGACAGGCCAGCGCTGCTTTGGGAAGGGAAAATTAATACACAAGCAGCTTTTACTTCACCTGGGTTTGATCCAACTTGGAAAAGTAATGAACTTCGAGGGGAAGCATTACTTCCTCAACAAAAGCCAGATGAAATTCCAATCCCTCTTATCTCGTCACCTAGCCAAAAGCCGTCAATCGCAACAAGTAAACCAGAAAAGGGGAATAACTTCTCTTAATTCAATCTTACTTGTATCTAATTAGAGTAACTTTCGAGAATGGGTACTCACAAAGTGCGAAAATCCTTACAATCCGTACCCCCTAACTTGGCGTATGAAAAATATCTTTGGGAAGAGGGTATTCGCTATGTAGCTGGAATAGACGAAGTAGGAAAAGGAGCCTGGGCGGGCCCATTAACTATCGTTGCGGCAATTGTTCCTCAGGGGAAAAGAATCTATAAAGTTCGAGATTCGAAACTTCTTAAAGAGTCAGAACGCGAATCTCTTTTTCCAAAAATTAGCGAGTGGTGCGTAACATGGGCTGTTGGGCATGCATCAAACGACGAATGCGATGAGTTGGGCATGTCTGAATCTCAGAAGCTTGCCGCCAGACGAGCAATTGAAGGGCTTTCATTAACTCCCCAGCATTATCTGATAGATGGTAAGTGGGATTTTATAGGGCACGCTGTTGGGGCAACTAAAGTAACAAAAATTATTAAAGGAGATACAAAGTGTCTTTCAATAGCCTCCGCTTCGATTCTCGCAAAAGTTGTCCGAGACCGAATGATGCGAAACTACGACAATCAATATCCAAATTATAATTTTGCTAGTAATAAAGGGTACCCATCCCCACAACATATAGAAGCCCTGCACCAGTGGGGACCAAGTAACATCCATAGAAAATCATGGGCCTTCATGGACGAACTCAAATCACACGGAGTTCCAAGGATTGTTCGACCCAGCTCCCAAGGAACTCTATTTCCTTAGACTCTCAAATCTAAATTTTTCTCACACAATTTGCGTATATCTCGCAACTTTGGCCTTCTGGGCAGTACGATCATGTTCTTATGGGACAACCTGTGACTGTTATACAAAAATCTTCTTCAAAGCCCGGTGTTCAGCGCTATGAAATCAACCGGAGTATTACCGGAATGGACCATGAGCGATATGAAACATCAGATGAAATCCACGGCGAAAGACCTCCAGACAAATTAGCAAAAGCTATCTTCGAACTTGGAGGTGTAGATAAAATTACAATGAATAGTAACGTCATAACCGTTGACTCGGGGAAGGGCGGAGTAGACCCTAACCAAGTAATGGCAATTATCGTAGATATGTTTACCTATTACCTACCAGGCGTGGAAGTACCCAGCTTCGAAAATAATAGCGATTAGGGTTACGGGCTGTTGATTAATTTCCTGCTACGTCGCTACACTTCAAATAAATTCAAAGGGACCATATGTCAATCGCACGAATAACCGAAGTTATTTCCTCTTCGCCCATAAGTTTCGATGACGCAACGAAACGCGGTGTAGAGCGAGCAGCTAGCACTCTTGATAATGTTAAAGGGGCTTGGGTCCAAGACCAAAAGGTAGTTGTTGAGAACGGAACTATAGCTGAATATAGGGTCACACTGAAAATAACCTTTGTCCTAAACGACTGACACCATTGCTATAACTCGTCAGACCTATAGAATCGCCGTCCTTATTGCATTGCTTAGAAGGTGAGTCTTATTTCAAGCTACTTTTAGTTCCGGAATGGTTTGCTTCTTGAACCGTTTGAGAACCCATATTCACGAAACGATGGTTTCTGTCAGCAATTGTTTCGCCAGCGGCATCTACAACCAGCACAGCACCAGTGGTAAAACTAGCTTCATCAGAGGCAAGATACAGGACGGCGTTTGCGATATCTTCAGGCCTCCCAGCACGCTTTAGAGGATTATGGGCTCCAATAATCGTTGAAGCCTTTTCAAGATTTTCATGGTCTCCGGTCACAAGCCTCGCTGTTAACCCAGAGATTGTTCCTCCAGGTGCAATGACGTTCACACGAATTCCATGGGGGCCTAGTTCAGTCGCAACAGACTGTGAAAGTCCCACAACTCCATGCTTAGCTGCTGTATATACATGTGGGCCAAGCCCAGCTCGCACTCCGGCTGTCGAAGCAGTATTAATAATCGACCCAGAGCCTTGTTGGATCATTACTTTTGCCGCATGTTTGATTCCGTAAAAGACACTATTCAGAAGTACGTCTATCGTTCTAAGCCACCCGTCACCGTCTATCTCGCTAATCGGCCCAACTGAACCTAGGATTCCAGCATTATTGAACATAATGTCAAGGCTCCCAAATTCAGATATAGCGAACTTAACAGTTTCCTCCACTTGGGTTTCCTCCGCTACATCCACACAAAACGCTGCAGCGTTCTCGCCGAGTTCATCAGCAAGTTCCTCGGCCAAGTCGCTTTGAATATCTGCAATTACGCACTTTGCTCCTTCCGCAATGAAGCGACGGACAGTACCTTCTCCGATTCCGCTTGCTCCTCCTGTTATCACAGCTACTTTATTTTCTAATCTGCCGCTCACACCTTCTCCCTCTGTTGAAGATCCCAAAACGATAGTCGCCTATCTCTATACTCAAAACACGATCTTAGCCCTGAGACGTAAATGAAGAAAAACTAGGCTTTGCTAGTTGTAATGAAAACCCAGTCAAAATAGATATCGCCTAAGAAACAACTTCAAATAAAATGCCGAGAAGTATTAGAAATTAAGGTAGGACTTCAGGAGCTAGAACGGCTATCTTGACAGGGTGTCAAAAGAACTTCGCTTACTAACAATTCACGCCCATCCGGATGATGAATCATCGAAAGGTGCAGGAACTGTAGCGCTTTATGCAGATCTAGGAGTTGGAACAACCCTAGTTTGCTGCACTGGAGGCGAAGAAGGAGATATCTTAAATCCAGCTATGGATCGTCCAGAGGTCCGATCGAACATCGCTTCAATACGTAAAGAAGAATTAGATAAGGCCGCAAAGATCATTGGGTATGACACTGTCCACTATCTAGGCTACAGAGATTCCGGAATGGAAGACTCTGAAGCAAATGATCACCCGGACTGTTTCGCTATGGCTCCCTTAGATGAAGCCGTTGAACGTTTAGTAAGGATAATTAGAACCGAGCGGCCTCATGTCATCGTTACTTATCCCGACGATCAACAGGGCTATCGGCACCCCGATCACCTGAGAGTTTTCGACATAAGTATTCCAGCTTGGGAAGCAGCCGGTGATCCCAACCTGTTTCCGAAAGCAGGGGACCCATGGCAGCCTTTAAAGCTTTACTACACGACTTGGAGCCGGAAGAGAATCGAAGCTTTGCATAAAGTTTTTCTTGATTTGGGTCTTGAATCGCCTTTCAATGAGGATTGGTTTAAACGACCTTCTCAGGATCACAGAATTACAACAAAGATTAACGTATCGAAGTATGGGCAAATACGAAATGATGCCCTCTTAGCCCACGCGACACAGGTTGACCCCGAGTCAACATTTTGGTTCGGACTTCCCTCAGGCGCCGCAGCTGAGGCTTACCCTTGGGACGATTATGTACTTGCATTTAGCCGTGTAGGAGAAATTACTGAAGAGAGCGACCTGTTTGCGGGTATTAGAGAACCCGAGGAAAGCGAAAAGAATGGCTGACTTTCTATCTGACGAGTGGGTTGAGGCATTGCAGAACTTTGGAAGTAAGTTGCCAAGGATTCAGGGGGCATCAGTTTCTTGCCAGTTCGAAATTTCGGGAACTCCAGAGGGGAAAATACGATATTACATACTTTGGAAAGATGGGATAGTATCCGAGGCTTCGAAAGGAAAAATGGATAACCCAGAATGCCGATTTACTGCGAAGTATGACGATGTCAGAGAAATCCTTTTTGGCAGAATTAGCGTCGAAGAAGCATTCATGCGAGGTGATCTTAAAATCGAAGGAGATTATAAAAAATTCCTAGTTGATTTACATGACTGGAGACATTCCCTTGAGTACAGGAAGTTGTGGGAGGATCTAGAGTCCAGCTAGTTGTTTATGACAACCACTAAGCAGCGGTATTATTATCCCATAGAAAAGGTTGAGTTTGGTCAAGCGCTTTCCGACAAGCAGCTATTCCACGCTTGGCTCGTTCTTTGTCTAAATCGGTTAACTCCCAATTTTTTGGTTGTGAATATACGAGATGTAGTTGTTGATTCATGCCTCAATTATGTTTGAGGGGTATGACATTTACGCATTAGCGCCTTCTCAGGGAGTAAACTCTAATCCATCTAGCACTCGTCAGGGCCGCACTCTAACTAGTACGATAAAGCAACAAAAGATGGGAGAAGGTAATGTCAATCAGTAAAGTTGGGGTTGTAGGCGGCGGAACTATGGGCTCAGGGATAGCAGAAGTTTCGGCTAAATCTGGCTGTGACACAATCGTGGTAGAGGTTGATGCTTCTTTAGCTGAAATCGCTCAACAAAAATTAGAGCAAAGTACTGAGAAAGCCGTTGCACGAGAAAAAATGACTGAAGAAGACAGGGATAATCTTCTTTCAAAACTCTCATTTACCACTGAATACTCAGAGTTAGCTGATAGGGATCTTGTTATTGAGGCTGTCATAGAGTCTCCAGAAATAAAAGCAAAAGTATTTTCTACGCTCGACGAGATTGTTCAGCCCAATGGGATCTTGGCTTCAAACACTTCATCAATATCTATAGGAGAGATCGCAACAGCAACTTCAAGGGGTGAGAAAGTCCTAGGGATGCATTTCTTCAACCCTGCTACTGTTCAGCCACTAGTTGAATTAATAACTTCAGAGGTGACTTCAGAAAACACTTTGAAGATTGTGGAAAGCTTTACAAGGGACATACTTGGAAAGCATCCTATTACAACTATAGATCGCGCTGGCTTTGTCGTTAATCGACTGTTAGTTCCCTATCTACTCCAAGCAATGCATATGTATGATCGCGGGCAAGCTTCTAAGGAAGATATAGACGCGGGCATGAAGTTTGGTTGTGCTCACCCGCAAGGACCCCTTGAACTCTCAGACCTTATCGGGTTAGATACTCTTCTTCTCGTAGCTGAGGTCCTATATGAAGAGTTTAAAGAACCGACGTATTCTCCGCCCCCTATCCTCCGTAGGTTGGTAACTGCCGGGCATTTAGGAAGAAAAACTGGACAGGGATTCTACGTTTATGAGTAAATTGGATTCCGGCAATTACGCCATGACGATTCCACTGCCGACCTCGCTAAGCGATCAAGGCCCCAGCTTACGTGAGTTGGTCGATTTAGGTTACAAAGAAGTTTGGTCTTCGGAAGCAAACGGGGCTGATGCTTTCTTGCCGTTGGCCCTTGCAGCGGTCCATGCTCCTGAACTTAGGCTGGGTACTGCAATTGTCCCAGCATTCACTCGAGGCCCTGCTCTTCTTGCTCAGTCTTTAGCAACTATGGCTGCGATAGCCCCGGGTCGATTTGCATTTGGAGTTGGTTCCTCGTCAAATGTAATCGTTGAACATTGGAATGGAATTCCATTTACGGATCCGTACAAAAAAACCCGTGATGTAGTTCGTTTCCTCAAACAAGCACTAACGGGCGAAAAAGTTTCGGAGGATTATGAAACATTTAAGATAAAAGGATTTCGCTTAGGGATGGAACCGCCTAAGGAAAATGTCCCTATCCTCGTAGCAGCCCTTCGTGAGGGGATGCTCCGACTAGCTGGACGTGAAGGAGATGGAGCGATAATCAATTGGCTTTCTGCAGAAGATGTAAAGACAGTCTCAGAAATTGTTCATAGCCAAGGTGATGGAAAAGAAATTGTCGCACGTGTTTTTGTATGTCCAAATCCTGATACTGAAACAGTTCGAAGGGAAGCAAAGCGCGCTATTGCCGCATACCTTAACGTTCCTGTATATAGGGCTTTCCACGAATGGTTGGGAAGAACTGAGCAACTTCAAGAGCATTGGGATCTCTGGGACCATGGTGAACGAGCAAACTCGCTCGAAGCGATGCCAGATAGCGTCGTAGATGAACTCATTGTCCATGGAACCCCTGAGGAATGCAGGAGCCACATTGATCGGTACTTGGAGAATGGTGTCAACACAGCGGCGCTGATGGTGATGCCTTTCGGGGGGATAGACCCTTCTCAAGCGATTCACGACTTAGCTCCAAGATAGAGTTATAAATAATGTGCATAGGAAGCCCAAA
>CETH01022885.1_pt1 | contig 14483 bp, 13 predicted proteins | sample 361461 | NCBI WGS metagenome assembly CETH01 (sample SAMEA2622695, study PRJEB7988) | marine metagenome | isolation source: saline water (ENVO:00002010), including
TTGAATTGACAAGATTGGTATGCGCTAAAAGCCTTGGAAGATTTATTTCGCCATCATCATTTTGGATATCTCTTATCGATACTTCTTTCAAATCTATATCTTCTGGGATACCTCCTTTTTGAAATCTCTGCATGAAAGATTCCTTTGCTTTTTTTGCAACTGATTGATTGTGGAATCTCTCAACTATTTCCTCTGCTAGCAGGAATTTTATATCCCTTGGATTAGCGCCATCATTTATGGAAATTTTTAGATTCTTTATCTCTGTTAAATTCTTTGAACTCACAAGCTCAAAATATCTCCACATCAAATCATCTGAAACAGACATTATCTTTCCAAACATATCATCGCCAGAATCGTTCAATGCAATATAATTATTTGCAGATTTTGACATCTTCTTAACACCATCCAAGCCTTCTAATAGTGGTAATGTAATTATTGTCTGAGGCTCCTGCCCATAAAGTTGCTGTAGGTGTCTTCCAACCAAAAGATTAAATTTCTGGTCTGTCCCCCCCATCTCAACATCACACTCTAAGGCAACGGAATCATAACCTTGAACAAGCGGATAGATAAATTCATGGATTGATATTGGATTTTCAGATTTGAATCTTTTCTTGAAGTCATCACGCTCTAGCATTCTGGCCACGGTATATTTAGAGGCAATATCTATTAGTTCAGCGCTTGTTACTTTATTCATCCAAGATGAATTGAATTCTATCCTGGTGTTGTCTTTATCTAGTATCTTAAAAATTTGATTTTTATATGTTCGAGCATTTTGCTTAACCTGCTCTATCGTAAGCACTGGTCTCGTCTCATTTACACCAGATGGATCTCCAATCATCCCTGTGTAATCCCCAATCAGGAAAATAACTTCATGACCAAATTCTTGGAACTGCCTCATCTTGTTAATAATTACAGTATGGCCAAGATGAAGATCTGGTGCAGTTGGGTCAAAACCAACCTTTATTTTTAAGGGTTTATTATTTTTAAGCTTCTTTAAAAAATCTTTCTCGACTAAGATTTCATCAACGCCCCTTTTGATTTCTTGAATTTCTTCCTTACTTGAAGTCATGCATAAATATTATATAGATGATTAAATGTGTGGCATAGAAAACATTATTATATTCAATATATGGTTGATAAAATTTACATAGGAGTAATGTCTGGTACAAGTGTAGATGCGATCGATATCGTAGCAATCAAAATTATTGATAATTTCTTTAAATTAGTTGACGCATCTAGTTTTACTTTTGATGAAGAATTAAGAAATGAAATATTAAAAAAATCAAGAAATTCTATTGAACTAAAAGAGTCTGAATTATGGTCATTAGATCAAGAACTTGCACACGCATATGGATCATCTATTAATGAGTTCATTTCTAAATCAAAAATTAAAAAGAATGATATTTCAGCTGTCGGTTTACATGGGCAAACAATAATCCATCAGCCAGAAGCTGATAATCCCTTCAGTCTACAACTAGGAAATAGCCAGATAGTCTCTGAAATTACAGATCTAATTATCATTGATGACTTTAGATCAGCAGACATAAAATCTGGCGGGCAGGGTGCGCCCCTTGCTCCAATCTTTCACTCATTTCTCTTTGGGCAAAAAGAAGGGGTTAGATCTGTTGTAAATATTGGAGGAATCTCAAATATAAGCTTTTTCAAAAACAGAGAGGCATTGAAAGGCTATGATTTAGGTCCAGGAAATATACTAATGGATTCTTGGTCTATATTTAATGGAATTGGAAAATATGATGAAGATGGAAAGTGGGCAAGAACAGGAACTGAATGTGTTGCATTGTCTAAGGCCCTAAGAAAACAGGATAATTTTTTAGATAAGAAACCCCCCAAAAGTACTGGTTCAGACTACTACAATCTTGAGTTTATATTAGAGGCAATAGCTAAATGTAATTTCAGCCCTAATCCGGAAGACGTTCAGAGAACTCTGCTAGAGTATACCGCTAATTTATTTAGGGGTTTAAACAAAAGCAATATTTTAGAAACAGAAAGAGAAATAAGCACTCAAATTGCAATTTGTGGTGGAGGCGCTAAAAATAATTTTCTTATTGAAAGGATAGAGGATTTGATGGAAATTCCAAGAAATGGGCTTCAAACTACTGAAGCTTGGGGTGTTAAATCAGAATGGGTCGAGGCTATAGGATTTGCTTATCTTGCATTTCTTAGGCTTAATGAAAAATCTGTTAACTTATCAAAAATTACTGGATCTAACGGTGATATCCTTCTAGGAAAAGTTACTTTACCTAAAGTGGATTATGATTGAACTCTTATTATTATTTTTTAGTGAAATCTATATTGGCCTAAAAATTGGAATTGCAATATATTTTTTGATCTATTTGCCAGGCGAATTTCTAGCAAAGAAATTATGGGATATAAAAGACACACTTGAAATTTTCATCTTTAATATTAACGCGGGATTAATACTATTTTCATTTTTTTCATTTTTCTTCTACAAGTTTGAATTTAATCTAATTACAGCAATAACTATCTATATAGCTATATTAGTTTTTCCATTGTCGATCAAAAAAATTTGGCTGCTTACTCAAAAAAAAATTAATCTTTCAGGGATTAATTTCAGTCAATCAAAAGCCTTCTACAGCTCTTTACTGATTCTTATATGGTTAAAACTTATTACCATTAATCCTGTATCTCATAATCTTTTTTTAGGTGATTTCTGGTATTTCATTGCTCAAGCACAATTATTTAATTACGAAAAAATTCAGAATATCCTTCCTTATGGAACAGGTGCTGTTAATTCTTTTTACCCATTTAATACCATAATTCTTTTTCATGCTTTCCTAATTAAAATAACTTCAGGTATTGCCTATCAAGTACATGACACAATTGGCTCTTTTTTTATCATTTACAATATTCTTATAATATTTGCTATTTCAAATCGAATTATCAAAAATAAATTCTCTAGCGTAACAGCGGTATTATTTTACTTAATATTGATGTTTTGGGCCCTATCTTCTGTTGCTGGAGGCTTAAATTTGTATATTTTTGCTAGCCTTCCAAAGATTAGCTCTATATTAATAATTGTTCCTTTGACTTTTTTAGGGGTGTATTTATTCAGAAAAAATTCAAGGGAAATATTTACTTTCCTTAACCTAAATGCATTTATGTTTGCTTCTTTGCACTCTCAAAATATTATTTGGCTTTCCCTATTGTTTCTCGGCATTACAATTGGATTATTAATCAACTACAAGATTGATCAATTAAAAATACTTTTTCCATCTTTCGTAAGCTCAATAATTATCTGTTTTCTATTCATCTTTTTGATCAATTATCCGTTTTTGGAATTAACTACAAAAGATCTTGTTATTAATCAGGTGGATGATAATTTGATAAAAAAATACCTAATCGAAATAACTCAAAGTTTATTTATAGTTAATCCGACTAGATTTTTTGATACAAGATTTTTACTGCTTGATTTTATTTTTTTATCTACATTAGGCACATTAGCCCTCTTCTATAGTAGAAAATTACCATTTATAGTTAACATGATTATTGGGTGTTATTTATCAGTTATGATAATTATTTTTAACCCTTGGATTGTAGGGTTTTTATCTAATCTGCTTCCTATATTTATCTTTGAAAGATTTCTTTGGACGGTGCCTTTTTTCCTTGTGCCAATATCTTTCTACTACATTTACATTCAAAAAAGAGATTTTAAATTAGTAAATAATTACCCCAGACTATTTCATTTATCATTATGCGTGTTAATACTTATTGCTTATATACCAGGTGAACCGGGAGAAATTCTTGATAAGAATTATAGAGAATTCTATCATTCTTTCTATTCTCAGGTTTCTAGTGGTTCTACTGTAATTAGTGATGCTAAAACTTCGAATACCCTTCCAGCAATAAAGCCTGTTGTAATATTTACAGCCACGAAAGATACAGCAAAAAAGGGGCTAGAAAAATCACAAAGTGATTATATTGATGTTTTATTTGACCCCATTACAGGCTTAAAGATTTTTGAAGATGAAATAAACAAAATCAGTCCGGATTATGTTGTTATTGATAAACTGCTTAATCCTCATTTGAGCACAATCTCACTTTCAGAAACCTATTCATTAATTTTTGATAACAGATCCCACCTGATTTTTATTAGAGTTAATAAATAGGGAAATTCAAAGTCATGATTATTCGGGACCTTATAAAAAAGAGTCTGAGTTTAATGCTTTTGTTCATTTATTTAATATAATTTAGTTATAACTCATATGAGAGGTGAAAATTGAGAACTATTGATTGCTTAATATGTGGTGAGTCGAGCCATACAGTTATAGACAATGAAGGAAGAAATGGTTTGAAGATAACTAATGTTAGTTGCAATGGTTGTGGCTTTGTATTTACAAATCCTCAGTTAGATGAAGAGGAAAATAAAGCATTTTACGAATTACTTTATCGAGCCTTTTTTCATGGATCAGATGACTCTAAAGATATTAGTTCTTATATAGACAATCAGCTTATAAAAGGGGGGAAAATCTATAAGAATCTGGAAAATTATGGTCTCTGGAAAAATAAAGATTTAAAAATATTTGATATAGGTTGCTCTGCGGGAGGTATATTAAAATTCTTTAAAGAAAAAGGGTTTCAAAATCTCCATGGTATAGAGCCACATAAAATGTTATCTAAATATGCTCAAACTGAGCTAAGGCTGAATGTTAAGCAGGGATTTATTGAAGATATAGAAATTGATAAATATGATCTAATAATAATGAGAGATGTTTTAGAGCATCTTCTAGATCCAAATAAGGGCCTAAAAATAGTAAAAGAACTATGTCATAAAGATACAGTTTTATATATTGATACTAACAATCTATGGGTTCCGCTTCATGCATGGAAAAAATATAATTATCACTTCCATTATGCACACCCTTACACTTTTTCTATAATTTCATTATCTAATCTTCTAAATAAAAATGGCTTTTCATTTCAGCTAATAGATGGTGGCAGAAATATTATAGGGATAGCAAAAGTCTCTGATGAAAATAAAAAATATATTCTTCAGAAAGAAGATGCTAGAAGTATTCAGAAATTTATAAAAAAACATGACCTAATTTATCCAATTAGCAAAATACGCAGGAAAGTAAGAAAAAAGATTCCTTTCTGAAAACCTTTTAATGAATACTCTCAAATAGATTAAAGAATTTTGAATTTTTAGACCTACTTGAACTTGAAAGATCATCTTAAGATACCGTCCATCATGAATTCTTAGAGAATCAGAATAATATCGATGTATACTATAGCCAATATATCAATCCAGTAAATATTAATGAAAAAAATCTTAATTACAGGTATCACAGGCTTTGTTGGAAGTCACTTGGCAGACTTTCTCTTAAAGGAAACTGACGATAAGATTTTTGGCCTAAAAAGACCAAACTCTCAACTCAGGAATATACACCACATTTTAGATCAGATTACATTAATAGATGGAGATTTAATTGATCAAACTAGTTTGATTGAGCTTATCAAAAATGTAAAACCTGATGAAATTTATCACCTAGGAGCACTTAGCTGGGTTTCTCCAAGTTGGGATATGCCATCAGCTTATATGCAAACAAATGCTATTGGAACTATTAACCTTTTTGAGGCTATGAGGGTTGAAAATAGTAAAGCTAAGGTTTTCCTTTCTTGCACTCCTGAAGAATATGGTGATGTTCCAAAAGAACTTATTCCAATAACCGAAGAAACAAGGATTCATCCTATAAACCCTTATGCTGCAAGTAAGGCTGCTCAAGATATGGTTTCAATGGTTTATTCATCTAGTTATAACTTTCCCATAATTCGAACTAGAGCATTTAATCATGAAGGGCCTAGGAGAGGAATCTTAGGTGCAAATGCTTCATTTGCATATCAAATTGCAAAGATCGAAAGAGATATGCAAGAACCAATTATCAGAGTTGGAAATTTAGAAGCTACTAGAAATTTTACAGATGTTTTAGATCTTGTTAGGGCATATTACTTAGCAATGGAGAAAGGAGTGCCATCGGAATTATATTTAATAGGCTCACAAAATATATATACGATGAAACAATGCTTAGAGGTTTTGATCGGTCTATCATCAAGATCGAGTGAAATTACCTTTGAAATTGACCCAAAAAGAGTCAGGCCTAATGAGCTAAAAACTTTTATTGGTGATTTCAAAAAGTTCAATGATTTGACTGGCTGGAAGCCTGAAATATCTTTTGAAGATACTATGGCTTCAGTACTAAATTATTGGAGAGAATTCTTAGATAAAGGTTATTATTAATTGGATGTACTTATTACAGGCGTCAATGGTTTTATTGGAAGAAGTATAAGCACTCTTCTTATTAATTCTGGTCATAGAATAATTGGATTGGATATTGATGGTAGTTCACAGATTGATGGAATCTATCAATACTATTCGGAATCAATAAATAATAAAAAGAGACTAGAAAGTTTAGCTTCTAAAGTTGATGTAATTATCCACCTTGCAGCTATCACTTCCCACTCAGAAATTATTGATAAGAAGTATGAAACCCTTGATACAAATCTTAATGGTACTAAAAATATACTAGATGCTTTTAAGGCCTCAAAAAGAGCGAAAAAATTTATTTTTGCTTCTACAGGAAAAGTTTACGGTGAGATTGATGAACTCCCAATAATTGAGAAATCAATTACCAATCCGCTTAATATTCTTGGCAAATCAAAGTTGATAGCTGAAAAGCTTATTGATTTTTATTGTGATGATAAAAAAAGTTATGTGATTTTTAGAATCTTTCAGGCATATGGTCCTGGCCAGCAAATCAATTTCTTAATACCAACAATTCTTTCTCAACTTAGTTTGGATATGAAAGATTCTCAAACTATTACACTGGGTGACATTAATGCTAAAAGAGATTATACATTCATAGAAGATATATCTGCGGCTTTTAAATGTGCTATAAGTACTGATATCCAGAATGGTCTTCAGATTTATAATGTATCCTCTGGAGCTGCATTAAGTGCAAAAGATATCGTTACAGTTATTGAAAGGTTGCTTGATTTAAAGATTAAAATAAAGATAAATGAGGAATTACTTAGGTCAGATGAGACATCTATAGAATATGGTTCAAATTTGAAAGCGAAAAACCTTCTTGGCTGGCAACCAAAATTCTCTATAGAGGATGGTTTAAAAAAAATAATCAAGAATTTATGACATTGATAGCAAAAACTTAAAATGACTATTTCAGATCCAAGAGAGAGAAATCAATTATTTTCTAATGAATCAATTGCTGCTTACGCAAGTGATTACTCGAATATGTTGAAAAGAGCAATCCAATCTATTGATGAAACTGAACTTAAGAAATCTGAAGAAATTCTAAGAGAATATTATAAAAACAATCAATATATATTTACTATTGGTAATGGAGGGTCAAACGCTATTGCAGATCATCTAGCATGTGATTTTGTAAAAGGTTCTTATAAATCAAGTAAACAAAGATTTAGAGTTATCCCACTAGGATCCCTATCATCACTTAATAGTGCAGCAGCAAATGATTTTGGACATGAAAAATCTTTCTCGAAATTAATAGAGCTCCTAGGAGAAGAAAATGGCTTGCTAATTGCTATTTCTTCATCTGGAAATAGTAAGAATATAATTGAAGCAGTTGAATATAATCGCTCAAGAGGCGGGAAAACCATAGGATTGACGGGCTTTGACGGCGGAGAGTTAAAGAAAATATCAGATGCTAGCTTGCATGTTAATGCTAATAATTATGGAATCGTTGAAGATGCTCATCAATCTATAATGCATATATTTTCTCAATATTTTTTAAGTCAAGCTTAGTGAATACTATTCTTTTAGAAATTGTAGTTGGTTTATTTAGAAACTTATTAGCTAAAAAGCTACTAGAAGAAATATAGTAAATAGATGCAGGCGATAATTCTCTGTGGGGGCAAAGGAACAAGGCTTGGCTTAAAATCAAAGCCGAAGCCTATGGTAATGGTGAACGGAAAACCATTATTAGAGCATACTGTAGACCTTCTTATTGATAATGGCTTTAGTGAGATAATCTTTTTGAATGGACACCTATCAAATAAGATTGAAAAATATTTTACTAAAGAAAAATATCCAAATATAAAAATCAAGCACAAAAAAGAGGAAAGGCCTCTTGGCACAGCTGGGTGTATAAACCAAATAAAAGCGGAGTTGGATAATTGGTTCTTTGTTATTTATGGGGACCTAATGATAAATGTCAATTTTAAAAAATTTTATGAAACTGCAAAAAATAATTCGGGGCTAGGTACTTTGTTTGTCCATCCAAATGGGCACCCTAGTGATAGTGATTTAATAAAGGTTGGAAATAAAAATGAAATCGAGGAGATATTCTTAAAGCCACATTCGAAAAAATTAATAACTAGAAACATAGTTAATGCAGCAATCTATTGTTTAAATAAAAATATACTTAAACATGTTCCAAAAAATGATGAATCTGACTGGATGAATGATGTCTTTATAAAAGTAAAAAACAAGATTTTTGCATATCGATCATCAGAAATAGTATTTGACGTAGGGACAAGAAAAAGAATCCGAAAAGCTAGGAACTCCTTGAATGATAATTTCTATGATAATCATAGGAAAGCAGTTTTTGTCGATAGAGACGGGGTTTTAAATAAGGAGATAGACGGTGTTTATAAGCCAGATGATCTCAAATTATTACCTGGTGTCAGTTCTGCTATTAAAAAACTTAATGAAAAAAATATATTAATAATTTGTGTAACTAATCAGCCAGGAATAGCAAAGGGCTTCATTAACGAAAAAGATCTTGATGACATACATTCAAAGTTAGATTTTTTACTTGGCAAAGATGGAGCTTACTTAGATGATATTTTTTATTGCCCACATCATCCTGAGAAAGGATGGAAGGATGAAAGAAAAGATTTAAAAATTAAATGCGAATGTCGGAAACCAGGTATTAAATTATTTAAAGATGCCATAGAGAAACATAATATAGATATATCGAATTCATACTTCATTAGTGATACTGTCAAAGATCTTGAAGTTACTAACAAGATAAAAATTACGCCTTTGTTAGTTTTGACAGGTTACGGTAAAATGCAGGTCTTAAATGATAAAAAAATATCAAGATACCCTGATTTCAAAACAGCTGTAAAAAATATTCTCAATAATTCCTTCCATGATCATATCTAAAACTCCATATAGAATTTCATTAGTGGGAGGAGGCACAGACTTACCAGAATTCTTCGAAAATCATGAAGATGGTGGTGCAGTAATTAGCTTTCCAATTAATAAATATATTTACATTTGTATAAATAATTTATTTGAAGGAAATGGCTATTTTTTGAAATATAGCAATATTGAAAGAATAAACTCAATAGATGACATTGAGCATAATATAATACGAGCAGTTTTCAATAAATATGGTGTTAAAAAAGTAGATTTTAGCTCAATTGGAGATATTCCTTCTGGTACTGGTATGGGATCATCAAGCGCTTTTACTGTAGGGCTATTAAATTCTGTAAGAGAATATATTGGTAAGGAGGAAAAATCTCAATCTGAGCTTGCAAAAGAAGCATGTGAAATAGAAGTTGATCTCTTAAAAGCACCGATTGGGTTTCAAGATCAATATGGATCTGCTTTGGGCGGCATTAAAAAAATTTCTTTTTATAAAAGAAGGGAAATAAAGATAGAAAATATTCAGCTTGAAACATCCTTAATGAATAGACTTAATCAAAACACAATTTTATTTTATATTGGCGATAAAAGATCTGCCTCTAAGATATTAAAAAAACAAGCCGAAGATACTCTTAATAGAGAAGAAACAAAAAAGTCTCTAATTGAAATGAAAAATTTAGCTGACCAATTAGCTGATGAAATTATTACAGATGTTGATTCTGTTGGTGATTACTTACATCAAAACTGGATTCTTAAGAGAAAGCTCACGACTGGCATAACTTCGAATAAAATTGATGAAATCTATAAGATTGGAAAAGAAAATGGTGCCCTTGGCGGAAAACTTCTGGGTGCTGGTGCTGGTGGATCTATGATGTTTTATTGCCCTATTGAAAAACAAAAGTCTCTAATTAAGTCTTTAAATAAGCTGAAATATATCGATTTTAAAATAGATGAAGCTGGAACATCAATTGTAAGGATTTAAATATAGTTAACTTATATCAAATAATTTTATTTGATTTCTCTTTTAAAGAAGCCTGCCAAGAAAAGTCTGAGCTCACTCTTTACTGATAAGATGGAGAATAGCCCGAATAGAAATGTTGATACCCACGTCAATATATAAATCTCAAATGCAATTGAACCAATACTAGAGTTTGAAACTTCTAAAAACTCTGCCCAACTAATCATTGCCCAATTTATAACCCCTATATAACCAGGGGCTGATGGTATTAATGTACTTATAGTCGTAATTGGCATAAATGAGAAGCCCTCAATAAATTTTAGGTCTAAAACAATTAATAGGAAGTAAGCAGATGCAAGACCCTCTATAGCCCAAGCAATTATACTTATTATTAAGACAGTAAGCGGCCTGAGAAGATTAAAATATATTATTGGCAAGATTAATATTATTAGAATTAATACAACAAATTCATAATAGTTCAGTAGTAAATTAAATTTCTCAGAGATTAAAAAAACTAATACCAAGAAAAAAATCATCAAGCCAAGATCAATAATCTTTTCTATCAGAACAAGCTTCAAATTCTCAGCTTTACTAATAATATTTGTGAACATAAATATTCTTGAAATATCTCCAATCCTAAAAGGTATAAATAGATTTAAAAAATTACCTATATAGTATCCCTTTGCATACACTTTGAGCTTTTCAGATGAAATAATAAATAAGTATCTCAAAGACTTTAAAAAAAGAGCTAAAGAGTATAAAAACATAAAGAAAATAATATCTTTAGTCTTTATATCTCCTCTCGAAAAGAGTCCATCAAGTACATTGTATTTCTGAGAAATATAATAAATAAGATAAATTGAGATAGTTATCCCAATTAATGAATAGATGAATCTGAAAGGGGTCAACTTTTATTTTCTTTTATATAGTCAATAAGATACTTGGGCCTTCTCTTAACATCATATGAAATCCTGAGTATATATTCTGATACGATGCCTAATATTAAAAGCTGTATCCCGGTAAAGAAAAGCATTGCTATGAAAATAAGTGTAAGCCCCGGTACATATGACTCTGTAAATAATCTTAAAACTAATGCATAAATTATTCCGATAATTCCAAGAAATAACATTAAGGTTGCTATAAAGCTAGAAAGCCTTAATGGCTTTGTTGAAAAAGAGAAAATTCCATCTAGTGCAACAGAAAGGCTTCTTACAAAATTATATTTTGTATCTCCTGAGAATCTCTCTGACCTATTAACCTCTATGATTGAGTACTTATAACCAGGCCACATACTTGCCCCTCTTAAGAATGTTGTACTTTCTCTCAAGCTATTCACAAAGCTATATGCTCTTTTTGATAGTAATCTAAATTCACCAACATTTTTAGGTACGTATGTATCAGAGAGTAGCATATAGATCGAATAAAAAACTTTAGAGAAGAAGGCATATAAGAAGTTCTTTTTTTCACTTTCTCTTCTAACTAAAACTATTTCCGAGCCTTTTTTGTATTCCTCTATTAATAATGGGATTGCTTCTGGAGGATCCTGAAGATCAGCATCCATAATAATAACAGCATCTGCATCAGACTCTCTAAGACCTGCAAAGATTGCACTTGTTTGACTAAATTGTCTTACTAGCCTAATTAATTTTATGTATTTATGTTTCTCAATCCTTTCTTCTATCAGCAAATGGGTTCCATCATCGCTATCATCAACAAATGTAAGATAAAGATTTAGATCATTATTAGTTTTTACATTATCTATCCTTCTAATGAGCTCATCGATTGTATCTAGCTCATTATGGCAAGGTATAATTAGTTCAATCTTATTAGTTGTCATAATATTCTTTTATAAAATCATCAGTATATTTTACTGCACAATTTGTGCCTCTATCTTCAGGATATATATTAGCCATACTAACTTGGAAGATTTTATCTTTAAGCAACTCATTTTTTGGAATCATAGACTTATATCCAATTTCCATAAATGGTTGTGAATACCTTGATCTCCAAATAGCATGATCTTTAATAGAATCCTCAGAAAAATCTGGAAACATTTTTTTAAGAGATTCTTTGCATACTTTTAAAAACTCACTGTCACTCATTAAGAAATATTTGTCCTCAACCCTGCAATATCTTGATAGATAAACAACATGATATCCATTATCAACAAAAGTATTATCAAAATTTGTGTGTTCAATTATACCTACAAAAGGAAAATTGGGATCATTAACATTTAACCAATAAAAATCTGATAATGGCTTATCTAAAAATAAAATCATGCAGACATTTCCTAGATAATCTATTCCAGTCAGTTGGTTTCTTGTATTTTCGTCTATAACTTTTTTGCAAATTCTTTCTGTGATTTCAGGTGCAGTTGTAAAAATAACTTTTTTTGCTTGAAGCAAATGGTTCTTTTCTGATTTTATCTCTAATAGATCTGTTGTTTTATTTTCTATTACTTCATTTATCTTACATTCTTTTAAAATATCTGACCCAGATGCAAGAATCTCTTTTTCAATTGTTATAGTCAATTCATCAAATGAACCATCAAAGTAAATCAAATTTTCCCTACCATCCTTTGATCTGCTAGATCCTCTTAATCCTAACTTTTTCCACATCCAAACAGCTGATAATGACTGATAATCGTCACCAAACTTTCCGATCAAAAGCGGCTTCCATATTTTCTCAAATACCTCATTTCCAAAAACCTTTGTAAGCCATTCTTCAGAGGTTTTATTTTCTATCTTTGATGAATCTTTTAAAAATTTTGCATATATGAACCCCAGGCCCAAACGAATTCTTGATAAAAATTTTAAAGGTTTGAATTTAAGGACATCAATTGGGGTGCTTAGTCTGAATGTGCTATTTGCATAATAAACACCTGTCCTTGAAGGTTTTACTATTAGTCGTTCCGATAAACCTAACTCATCTATCAGTGCCATTATCTCTCTATCACCTGTAAACCAATGATGATAAAACTTTTCAAGCTTTATTCCCTTAGAGCAGAAAGTCGATGCAAGTCCTCCTAGTTGATCAGACTCCTCAACTAGCAAAACCTTTGATTTGTGATTTTTGGATAATTTGTAAGCTAGATTTAATCCTGAAAAGCCGCCGCCAACAACAATAACGTCGTAAGTTTTTCTAGATATCGTCATTATATTCCCAATTTATTTCTGAATTAGTTATCAACCGCGGATTGAAATCCTATATATATTTATTATATAGCTCTACGCTGTTATGAAAAATTTCTTCAAAGTAAAGCCGTGACGATTCAGTCAGAGTCTCTCCATTATGTTCAGTCTTCCAAAGTCTTAATGACTTATCTATTTTTAAGCCAAATGAATCTTCTACATATTCTTGAGCCTCGTGATATCTATCAAAAACAAAGACCCTATCTATATAAAGCTGATCGTTGATATGAGTGAATGCATACTGATCAATATAATGTCGATATTTTTTGACATTATGTTTTCCATTACACATAACGAAATCATTTAGAGATTTGATCTTAACCTGTTTTCTTACCTGATTATATAGACTAGTAACTTGATCAAAAGGATTTCTCAAAATAACGAATTTCTCATAATCATTAAGATCAAGAAATTCTCCATAATCTTCGATATAACTATGCGGATGGCCGCCTTCTCCTTTTTTTAAATTTCTAAAATGGCCATTGATAGTATATTTTTTGTATGACATTTCTTCGATTTTCTTTCTACTAACATTTTTAAGACCATGCTGATCAATAAATGATCTATAAGTCTTTTCCTTTTCATCAAGTGTTTGTTGTTCAAAAAAATATTTGCTTGAAATTGCATATTCAAGACTACTTCCTCCCGTTTTTGGAATATGAACTAAGATTTTTTTATTTGGAAAAAACATAAAGAAAGGGTGTTTAATTATTCTGAGTTTTTTCTTTTTCAGTGATTGTTCTTATCATTATTAGAATCACTCATGCATGATCATGATGCATTTTAGCAAGCGGTTCTCATGAAAAAGATGAACCGCAACTACAAGTTGAACTTGCATTTGGATTTTTGATAACAAACCTTGCGCCTTGTAAATCTTCTTGGAAGTCAATCTCAGCTCCTAAAAGATACTGAATACTCATTGGATCTACGACAAGTTTTACTCCATTCTTTTCTACCATTGTGTCGGACTCATCTTTGTCCTCATCAAAAGAAAATCCATACTGAAATCCTGCACACCCACCCCCAGTGACATAAACTCTAAGATGCATAGCATTATTGTCCTCGTCTTGAAGTAAGGCGCCGACTTTATTTGCTGCTGCATCAGTAAAGATTATTGATTCTTGCTGCACTATTCATCCTCCGTTGGGTGAATTATAAAAATTAATTT
>CETH01017837.1_pt1 | contig 14478 bp, 16 predicted proteins | sample 361461 | NCBI WGS metagenome assembly CETH01 (sample SAMEA2622695, study PRJEB7988) | marine metagenome | isolation source: saline water (ENVO:00002010), including
ATGAACTTGGTATTGAAGGGTCGGGTGCTAGTGTCTTATCAGACGAAGAAGAACGCCAAATTGCAGAATTAGAACGTCTAGTAGATGCAGATGAATCTAGTGCGGAAAAGAAAACGAGTGGAAGACAAGAAATAAGAATGAGACAATTGCTAAGAAAACAAAATAAATACGCAAAAACATTAAAAGAATTAAAGAAAAATTGGCAACATAGTAAGAAAAGGATAAGAAATGATGGAAGTCCAAGTCAATCCTACGCTATTTTATATAAAACTAATAGAGTTTTGAATAACTTTTTAGGCCTTCAAGATATTCCAAGTAAAGACGAGTTGGATGAGTATGATATGTTAATAACAACAGCTGAAAGCTATAATAGAATAGCTAAAAGATTGGTCAGGCAAAAAAAGAAAACGGGGGATGCTGCTGCAAGACGTCGCCAAGAAACGGCAAAAGAACTTAATACTCAATTAAAAATTTTGAAGGTGCGCTCAGAACACTTATCTCTTAAAATACAGCGAAGAGAGCGAAGTCCTGGTGGTTCTTCAAAAACTGATATACAACCTGAAGTTGATGAATGGGAAACACTTGAAGCGGTACCAGAAATCCAAAAATTAGAAAGAGAATGGGATAAAATGGTAAAAAATAGTGGTTTTAATAATGCATTACGACGATGGAATAAAACGTTTTTTGTAGGTCAAAATGTCATAGTGACTATACAACCAGAGAATCAAAAAGTAGCTGCAAAAATTGCAGAAAAACAGTGGAACGCCGGCAGAACATATTTAGTATATAAAGTTAAACTTAATAATGGAGTAACAAGAAATGGTCTTTCGCCAGCAATGATTCAAAGAAAAAACAAAAAAAGATTTAATATTCCAAATATTAATAAATCTAAATTTGAAGATTTTGTTAACAAAAGATTTCCAGGGAACCCCGTGGAAATATATACTTTTATGATAGAAGAATTAAAATTTTATCCAGCGGAACAGGCTGCCGAAAAATCCACAAAAGTCGCACAGCCGGTGGGTGGTAGAAAAAAACCAAAAAAGACACGAAGAATAAAAAAATCTAAACTTAAAAAAACTCTAAAGAAATAATAATCTAAGCTCTATTCAATGTTTTTTGAAAAAAATTCTTTATACCATTTGGGTCAGACCCAACATGAATATCAAATTTTTCTCCATTAATGTAATTTATAAATGTTGGTACAGATGAACAATTAAAAAACTTTTTTGATACTACATCAATATCTGCTATTACACAAATAAATTTACTAGGCATTTGTTTAAAATATTCATTAAATATTGGTGTGCATTTTTTACAAGGACCGCACCAGGTTGCTGTAACTTTAACAATAATATAATTATGTTTATTTATTAATTGGATAAACTCTTCCCTACTTTTGAGATTTATTATTCTTTCGTCCATTATAAATTACTTTATTTAAAAAAACTTTAAATAAATTAATATAATAAATATATAAAATGTGGCAATTTATTATGGGATTTAGCGCTGGAGTTTATGTTGGTACTTATTATGATTGTAAACCAATGATTAAAAGAACCATAGATTGTATAAAGCATTGGAAACCGGAAGAAAGAGATGATAACAAAGAAGAGTAAATCTAAAAATATATTTTGCGATAAAATAAAATATATTTTATAAAATAATAAATTATGGATAATTTATTCATAAAAACATCTAAAATTTTAAGAGATAATTGGATAGTTGAATTACAAAAAGATAATGATTTTCTTAAAAATAAATTAAGTAATATAAATCTTAACCCTTTTTTTGGATATAAAGTAAATATTAAGGAACATGCTTTTGGTATGGGAACTAATTTTATAAGTAAAACACCTGGTATTATTTATAATATTGATAAAGCTAGCGCATGGATTATGTATAAAAATGATGAAAATGAAAAAATAATTACAAGTTTTAATATAAGAAATATAGAATTTGTAGATAAAAGATTTGATAAATTTTTTGATTAAATTTATCTATTAAATAATGCAGGAATTGTATATTTATCTCCTTGCTTTTCCCATTTAGCTATAACCTTTGGATTTTCAACATTTTTTAATATTTCTTCCGGACTATATACATTTTTATATTCATCAATATAATAAGTAATTCCCATTATTTCCTCAGCCCAAATGGTTATACTTTTCTTTTTATTTTCATTTTCATTTGAATCTGAATCTATTTTTCCATGTGGCGTACCTTTAATATGCGTACCACAAAAATCTGTATCTCCTTTTTTTCTACGAGAACATTGTTCTCCTGTAGCTCTTTTAGCTTTACAACGAAAACAATGAGGAACTACATTTTTTACTCTTTTTCTCTTTAAAAAATCCTCTTTATCTATTTTTAGATGAGGATAACTATATAAATATTCTAAAAATTTTATTTTATCGTCATTATCAATATTTAATTCATACAATTTTTTTTTTATTTGTTCTTTGAATGTTGTTAAGTGTTGATTCACTTTGTTATTAATACGTTTTTCCATTATAATTTATAATATTTATTATAAATTATATTTATTTCAATTTAATTTAAAATTTAAATTAAAACTTAAAGATTTTTTCTTTTTCTAGTTCTTTTTTTTCTTTTTTTCTTTATTTTAGGTGATTTAGAACCTCCCTTTGCCGGAGACTTTGATAGTTCTGTCGGAGGTGCTACTGGTTCTGCTGGAGGTGCTGATGCTACTGGTTCTGCTTCTGAAGATTCTGTTACTGGTTCTGCTGAAGCTACTGGTTCAGTTGATTGTTCTGATGCTACTGGTTCAGTTGATTGTTCTGATGCTACTGTTTCTGTTGATTGTTCTGATGATAATTCGTTTGATGATTCAGATGATTCTTTTTCAGAAGCTATAGACTGTAATTTTTTATCGAATAAATATTGTGCTGTACTAGTTGGTAATAACCAACTAAATATTAATATTATATTAAACCAACATTGATATGGAAAATAAGTTGCTAATTCTGTATCTGGTGAAACTACAGGTATAAATGAGAAAAAGGTATTTAATAAAAATATTCCTAATATAAGAATAAGAAGAGATTTCATACTATAAAATATATATATTATAATATTTGATAATTTTCATAAAATGGATCCCAAACACTTTTTAAACTTGAATTATCTATTTCGTGAATACTTAAAGGTATTTTTTTTTTATGATCAGATAAAATATATTCAGTATTTATATTAAAATATCCTGAATTATTTTTAAATTTTATTACTGGTATAGTTAATGATTTAAATATTGTACTCCATTTTCCTGTATTTTTTATATTATATTCACTCCATTTTTCTAATTCTTTACGAGTTTTGTTTCCTTTATCATCATAATGCATTAATAATGGTAAAAAGTATTCATCATTTGTTTTCATAATAACATGACTTTTTTCTAAATCATCCAAAAATAAAGCAAAACGTATAATACCACTTTTTTTATATTTACCATTTTCATCTGAAATTTCTTTATTTTGAAATATATGTTTTTGATAATTTCTTGACCATCCTGCATAGCGTATTGCCCATATAAATGTTCCAAATGTATAAAATGGACCAAATCTACTTCTCGTTGACCTTCTTTGACCAAAAGTTGCGATATATGGAATAACTTCATTATGGTCTCCTTTATATCCCACCGTTGGTATTTCATAATTATTTCCTAATGTATCATATAAATAAATTAGTTCTGGATTTGATAAAAACAAATTACTTACACTCTCATGAATTTTATAATTTAATATTTTTTTTTGATTACAAATTTCATCTATTAAAACCCACCAATATTTATTTGTTGATTGTAATTTTTTAAATACATAATCTTTATTTTCATCTCCAAAAAATAAATGTAATTCATTTTCATAATATAAATATCCTTTATATGTTGGGACATAATCTAATATATTTTTAATATAATTCTTTGATTTTGATAGAATATTTCCACCATTATATATCATAAAAGGGAATGTTATATTACCTTCTATTTGTAGTTTTTTATTATATTTATACATTAAAAATTGTAAAAATGGATTTTCTTCAGTTGAATTTATTTTAAATAAAACTTCATAAATACAAATAAAAATTTTATCGTTTTTTTTTATTTTTATATTACTTAAATCATTATTTAATATTTTTTGAATATTATACATATATTTCATTTTAATTATATATATAATTTATTTTTTATTTTTTTTTATTTTATGTTTGATATTCTCTTTTATTTTTACTTGTCTTGAATCTAAAATAAAACTAGTAACTTCTTTGGCTTTTATTCCATCATTTTGAAAGTAAGTGGATAAAGCATTTAATAAATGCTTTTTACTTAATGCCTGTTTAACCTTACTTTTTGTATAAACTAATTTACCATCGTTAATATCAAAACAATCTATCTCATTATATTTCATAATTTCTACTAAATTTTCAGTAACAATTTTTTTTTCTTTTTTTTTATTTCTTATTTCCCTTTGCATTTTTTTTATTTCTTCATCTATGGTTAACCATGTTTTTACATTATTAACTATTCTTTCTTTTTCATCCATTTAAATTACATATATATATTTATTTAAATACTTATATTAATTTTTTATTTTATGTCTACCACAATAATCACCATATTTTGCAATACACCCACATACTTCTCCTTTTCTTTTTCCACTTTTTATTATTCCTGTACATTTTTTACATATTTTTTCATTTTTTGATGACCAATTTATATTTTTAATTTTTTCATATCCTTCATAATATGGTAATATACCCTTATGTAAACTTCTGCAATATGGACATTTTATTTGATTCACTAATAATTTTTGTACTTCTAAATTATTTTTTTTTCTTTGATTTTTTAATTCATTTACCATACTATCATAATTAAATTTATGTCCACAATTTAATTCTATAAAATTATTTGTTAATCTTTCACCGGTTATTAAACATATACTATTATCTTCTTCATTTATTTTAGCATCTTCACAAACTAATTTCATTAATTCATCTGTAAAATTTATATTTCCTTCCAAAATAAAAGTCATTATTTATTTATATTGAATTAAATTCTTTATATTTTTTTATAATATATATATATCGATATGTTTTGGGCACCTATTACATGGATATTTATGCATTCGTTTACATTTAAAGTAAATGAAGAATATTATAAAAAATATAAAAATGTTTGTTTTAATATTATATATTATATTTGTGCCAATCTACCTTGTCCTATGTGTAGAGGACATGCTATGATTTATTTAAATAATAACTCTATTAGAAGATGTAATACAAAAGAAGAATTTAAATATTATTTATGGCAATTTCATAATAATGTTAATATTAGATTAGGAAAGCCTGTATTTACAAAAGAAAAACTTGACGAATTATATTCAAGATGTAATTTTTACAAAATTTGCTTACTTTTTATTAAGGAATTTAAAAGACCATATTATTATGGAAGGTCCATGAGTTCATGGCAAAGAAAAAATGTATCAAATGATATACGAGTATATTTAATTAATAATTGGAAATATTTTGTATAATTTACATAGGATTTGCTGGGGCTTTCCAAATATCAGCTAATGTATCAAATTTAGCCTTGCTTGCTGTTTTAACCCATTTACCTAATTGTGATTGTGCTATTTTAACACTATGGTCATGTGACGGTATTTTGTGTGTATGAACAGCATCAACTTTTTTACCTAATGCCATATTAGCCATTGCATTTTTCCATTCATTTGGTGTTAATTTTTTTATTTCATCATCACTTAATTTTCTTCCTGGATCTTTATCTTTTTTATCATCAAATTCATATACTTCTAATTTACAATCAAAATTTTGTTTTGTAAATTTACATTGTTTTCTATCTGTTATATAAGACCTATATGTATGTTCTGGAGCAAATGACTCTATCATTTTATACCATATTATTGCACCGAATAAACCAAATAACCAACCAAACAATAAATGAATTATTGTTATACAATTACCTTGTATTCTAAAATATGCATCACTTACCAATATTATTAAAAATGTTACAAATAATCCCATGTTGTTACTTAATGGAGTTTTTCCAAAAATACTATTGTAAAAAACATAAATTAATGTAAACATATGATAAATTCCATGAAAAGAAGGGCAACTAAATTTACTATTGTATGGATCCGGTATTATTTCACATGCTCTATTTCTAATTATTTGTTTTGCTCCTGTAAATAATAATTGTATATCTGGTCTTATACCTATATTACCAAAAAATGGTCTACTTAAATAACCTATTGATTGTATAAATATTAATCCTAATATATACAAAAAACCTTGTAATGGTGATTTTCTACCAAAAGACTCTAATACTAAATATACTGATAAAAAAAATGGTGATAATGTTATCAATAAAGTTAATAATGATATAATGTTTACTCCCAAATTCATAATAATATATAAATATATTATATATTTTTTTATAAATAATATATTATTTTGCAATAAATATTGTTAAAGAACAAAGTATTCCGATTCCTCCTAGAGTGAATAAACTTTTCCAAAAATCTCCCGGCCATTTAAATGGTTTTTTTTTTACATAATTATTATAACTACCTTCACATGACCATACATTATTACTTCCTAACACACATTTCTTTTTTACTAATGCTTCTTTAAAATCTGGTTTACTTGTATAATACCATAAAAATCCAAATATTAAACCCAACAAAAAACCGAAAAAACCTTCATAACCCCAGTGACATTTTCTTCCTATTTGAAATATTGAATATGTTCCGGAAAATAATAAAATTATTATTGTCATAAATGTATCATTTCCATCCCATACTTTTTTACCCGAAAATACTTTTGCTAATACTAAATATGACCAAGTATATCCGTAAAATAATGTATATAATGATATTACTGAATATTTTGATAAATCTAAACCAAATAATTTTGGAAATTCAATAATATTACATGCCTTTCTTGTATCTATAAAATATTTATTTAATTTTTTTACAAAAAAACTATCTTTTCTTAAAAATATTTCATTACCATTTTTTCCAATTCCTAATGATAATAATAATCCTATCAATAAGGATATAATTAAACCAGTTAAATATAATAATAACTTAACATAACCACCGCTTAATATATCCATACATATTATACAAGTATAAATAAATGGAAATGTTAAAAGAACTAATGTAAATAATGATATAAAATTTATTTGCATATATATAGTTGTAATATTTTTTAGTTATCCTTTACTAAATATTATTTCTATTACTTCCTTTATTGATTCTACCATTGTAAATTTTATATTTTTAAAAAAATTTTCATCATACTTTTCTATTAGTTTATTATAATCAGCTTCATTTTCTTTTGGAAACAAGAAATGTGTCACACCACCTCTCATACCACCTAAAATTTTTAAATCTAAACCACCTATTTTTGTTACATTTCCTGATAGATTCATTTCTCCTGTTATTGCTATATTATTTGGTATTTTTGAATTTGTTAATAAACTATAAATTGCTATAGTTATTGCTGTTCCCGCTGATGGTCCGTCTTTTGGTACTGAACCTTCAGGACAATGTATATGTATTCCTTGCATTTTTGTTTTTTCAATTTGTTTTACTATTTCTTTCTGTTTATCTGATTTACATAAATTCCAAGCTAATGTTTTGGCTACATTCATACTTTCTTTCATTACATCACCTTGCATTCCTGTTAATTTTAAATCTAAAAATGTTCCTGTCGGAAAATATTTGCATTCTATTTGAATTATACCACCCATCCCTATTGCATTTGCCCATAAACCATTTATTATACCTACTTCACTTTTTTTTTGAATACTTATATAATTTACTGTTATTCTATCCTTCAAATATTTATTTTTTAATTCATCTATTGTTACATATATTGGTAACTTATAATTATCATCCTTTTCCAATAAATTTAAATTTATCTCACTTATTATTTCAAATAATATTTCTTTTAATTTTCTTACACCCGCTTCTTTTGTATAATTTTCTATTATATATTTTAATACATTATCCTTCAATTTCATTATATTTTTCATTCCCATATTTTCATAAATTTCTGGTAATAAATATTTATTTGATATTGTTATTTTATCTTTTACAGATAAACTATCAAATTTTATTCTATGAATACGATCTAATAAAATTTTATCTATAGCACTCACATCATTATATGAAAAAATAAATAATACTTTACTTAAATCTAATCCTATACCACTAAAATATTTATCTTCAAATTTATCATTTTGTGTTCTATCTGTTAAATGTGTTAATATTCCTATTATTTCTTTCCCATGTTCCGTTTTACTTACTTTATCTAATTCATCTATAAATATTATTGGATTCATACATTTCTTTTCTATTAATATATCTACTATTTTACCCCAAGTTGAACCTACATATGTATAATTATGACCTGCTATTGTACTACCATTACATGAACCACCTAATGCTATAAATGCAAAAGGACGCTCTTTACCATTATCATCTATTAAACACTTTGATAAACCATTCTTTGCTAAACTTGTTTTACCTACACCTGGCGCCCCTTCAAAACCAAAACAATATCCTGTTTGTTTTCCACTTATCCATTGACCTATTATACGTTCCACCTGCCTTTTTGCATTTTCATGACCATGAACTGACTCATTTAAACAATCTTTTATTTTTACCATATCTTTCTCCAATTTTTCAGTTTTTTCTTCCATTGTTTTTATTACCTTTTCTATTTTACTTATATCAAAAATATTATTATTTGGCTTTTCTTTTATTAAATCTAATATTATATTTTTATTATTTATATTTTCTATAAAATTTAAAATTATACTTACCATCTCGCTATTTTTCTTTCCTGAATACTTCAATTTTTTTTTTATTTTATTTTTTTTAATAATATTATTACAAATATTTATATTATTTATCAAATCCTTCCTTTTTCCTGTTACATATATTTTTTTTATTTTTTCCTTATTTTTTTCTTCTACTTTTTTTGTATAATCATCTTTTAAATAATTTATATATGACCTTAATTCTACTAAACTATACTTTTCCTTTACTTCTATGTCTTCTATTTTCTCTTGAAGTATATTTTTAAAACATATATTCATTTCTGTTAATATTTTTAATATTTCTTCTGATTTATATATACCAAAGGGTATTTTTAATAAACCATCTAAATATTGTCTTGCTTTTGACCCTGAATCCTCCGATTTTGCCTTTATTTCTTTTAACTTTATCATTGCTTTCTCCTTCACATTATCATCCGCCTTTAATAAACATATTTGTTGTTCTAATGGTATTTTATTTGTATCAAAATTTGTTAATGTTTTTGTATAACTCATTGTTTTATCCATTGCATTTCCAAAAAACTTTTTTGAATACCAAGGTAACGAATCAAATAACAATGTTTGCTCATAAGAATCTATATTATTATTTGTTTCATTAGATAATAAATCATATAACAAATAAGCTAAATATTGATACTCAGAATTATTATCATTTATTAATAATTGCATTAATATTTTTCTTTGTTGAAATAAAGAACCCGACAGGAAATCTTTTACAATTGACGATATTGTTTTTTTTTTAAATAATTCTAATTGATTTAAATAACCTATATATCTATTAAATATTTCATCGTGTTCATATATTAAATAATCTTTCAAAGATAATATATTCAAAAAATTATCAAATTCCCCTCTGTTAAAATCTGGTTCCTTTGGTTTCTTTAAATATATATTTCTATACTTATTATTTATATACTCACTATTTAAACATTGAATTACCACTGTTTCTACTAATCCACATACTATTAGCGTTTTTTTTTCTTCATTATTTTGAAATGCTATTTTTATACCAAATACTTTGGTTTGGAAATTTGTACTTGTTCGTGATAAATCATAACAATCTAATGTTTTTCCTCTATCTGATATCATAAAATCTTCCACTATTCTATTTTTTGATATTGGTTTGTTTTTGTCTACCTTATTTTCACGCATTGACATTGATTTAAAACCTATTGGTTTTACATATTTTTTTAACACTTCCCATTTTGTTTTATTTTTTAAATTTAATATATACTTTTCCCCAAAACATATTTCTATTAAATCTTCTATTCTACTTGTTCCAAATGATTTTATTGTTAAATATAAACTATTCTTTATTTCATTATAATATTCCATAAATTTTTTTTTTGAAATATTGTTTTTTATTATATTTTCTAATTTTAGTACTTTTTCTAACTGCTGTTCTAATTGTTTTAAACATAAATTCAACTCTTTTGACCCTAATACATCATATAATTTATGTCTATGTACTTCTATTGATGTTCTTGTTATTATTTCTTTTAATTTTTGAACTTTATTATTATTATTAATATTATTATTATTCATTTTATAATTTTTATTACTCATTATATTATTGTTTTCTATAATATTTTATTATTTTATTCCTAAATATAACGTTTTCTATTAAATTATATAAAATATTTAAATAAAAAATGCTATTTTATTTAAATATATGGGTATTCCATCCTACTTTTCTTATATTATTAAAAATCATTCACAAATTATTAAAAATTATAATACTTTTTTACTAAATAATCATATTGATAATCTATATTTTGATTCTAATTCTATTATATATGATTGCCTTAGAGAACTTGTTAATTTAAATTATATACAAAATTCTAATAAATTTGAAAATGAATTAATTAAAATGGTTTGCGAAAAATTAATTTCATATATTAATATTATTAAACCTACTAAAAATATTATTATTGCTTTTGATGGTGTTGCACCTGTTGCTAAAATGGAACAACAAAGAAACAGAAGATTTAAAACTAATTTTGAAAAAAAAATTATGAAACATATAAAAAATAAAAATGAACATTTTTGGGATAAAACATGTATAACACCTGGTACTTCTTTTATGAATAAACTAAATAAACAAATTAAAATTTTCTTTGATAAACAAAAATTAAATGTTGAAAATATTATTATTTCCGGTTCTGATATACCCGGAGAAGGTGAACATAAATTATTTGATTACATCAAACACAATAAAATTAAACACTTCTCTTCTTCCACTGTTATTTATGGTCTTGATGCTGACCTTATTATGTTGGCCATTAATCATTTACCTATTTCTAAAAAAATATATTTATTCAGAGAAACTCCAGAATTTATTAAATCTATTGATAAATCATTAGACCCAAATGAAATATATATTATGGATATACCACAATTATCATATTATATTACTCAAGAAATGAATTCTATTAATAAATACAATATACCTTTTAAAAAAAATATAAGAATTCATGATTACATCTTTATTTGTTTTTTATTAGGTAATGATTTTTTACCACATTTTCCTGCTCTTAATATTAGAACAAATGGTATTGAATATATTTTAAATGCTTATAGAAATACTATTGGTAAGACTAATAATTTTCTTACTAATGGTAATAATATTAATTGGAAACAATTCAAAACATTTATTTCTTTTTTATCTAATAAAGAACATGAATATATTAAAAAAGAATATCGTATCAGACAAAAAAAACAAAATAGAATTTTACCTTCTTCTAATGAAGATGAATTATATTATAGGTATTTATTAACACCTATTTATAATAGAAATAATGAATTATATATTAATCCTTATGAAAAATTTTGGGAAAAAAGATATTATAAAATTTTATTTGATATTAATCCTACACATGAAAATATCAAAAAAATTTGTATTAATTATCTTGAAGGATTAGAATGGACTATTAAATATTATACTGTTGGGTGTGCTGATTGGCATTGGAAATATAATTATAATTATCCACCTTTATTGTCTGATTTAATACGGTTTATACCCATTTTTAATACACAAATGATTTCTAATAATAATAATAAACCTATTCATCCTTATGAACAACTTGTTTATGTTTTACCTAAAGATTCTATCCATTTATTACCCAAAAAAATATATAATCTTGTTAATATATATCTATCTCACAATTATCCTGATAATCCACTTTTTCAATGGGAATTTTGTACTTATATTTGGGAATCACATGTTAAACTTCCACATATTTCTATTTCAGATATTAAAGAAGTATTAGTCATGTAATATAGATAAACCACTATATATACTTATACCTGTTGTTATATGCCAAACTGCATGTAACTGATACTCTTGTACATATTTACAATATAATTGATCTAACAACCAACATACTAATCCTATTATCATATTTGAAATAAAAATATTTCTATATATTTTGTTCTTTTTGGTTTTTTTTATTTTTAATGACTCAAATGTTATTAATAATATTATTGTTGTAAATAATACAAAAAATATTAGAAAATTTTCATGGTTTAAAAAATAAAATATTAATAATGGTGTTATATATTTTTTTTTATATATTTTTCTTGTTTTACATAATATTGAATAGCATAAACATATCATTGATGATTCATCCAACATTTGCCCATATTTTCTTTGTGTCATATGTAATAACATTGTACCTACTCCTAAAAAAATACTTGCTATTGCTATATTATTTATTTCTGTATTCAAAAATGGTAATCCTACTATTATATAAAATGCTCCTGTTATTGTATTATAATATTCTGCTATATATTTACTTTCTTTATATCCTTCTTCGCAAAAACTTACACTTGTGTCTTTTACACCCCAATAATATGACATTTATTATCATATTATTTTCACTTTAAATATATTAGTTATAATCACTTGCGTCCACTTCATCTTTTATTTGCTTATTATATGTTGTTTTCCAAAATTGACCCCATCCTGATATATTATCTTCATTTTCAATACTATTATATAATTCTTTATCTTTTGGAACTACTTGCTTCTGATTTTCTATTTCCTCCTTTACTTCTTCCTCTACTTTATCTTTTTCTATTTTTATTTTTTTATTTAATTGTTCTTTTTTTGAAAATACTAATTCAGGTTCTTCATTTTCATCATCATCATTCATAAATTTTAATCCCAAGTATCCTAAAGCTGCAAATCCTAGAGCACCGCCACCTAAAATTAACATTTTTTTATTATCCATTATATTTTAATTTTATATATTTTTATTTTTTTTTTTAACTTATTATTAATCTATTTTGGGTTTTTCAATGATTTTTTTTAATTCTTCTAAAATAAAATATCTTTTGAATTTTTTTTTTCCATTCTTATCATAACCATCACTTACTCTTTTTGGCACCATTCTTATATTTGATGCTTTTAATAACTGTCTTACTAAATTTAATAATGGCCACCTTTGATTATCTTTTGCTGTTGATTGTAAAGCTGTTAATCTAGATGAACTAAATTTTTTCTTCACTGTTTTAATTTCATCACTTAATTCTATAAATTTTTCTTTTGATAATAATATTTCTCTTGGTATTATTAAACCACTTATTAAATTATTATCCTCAATTATTATATTACATTTCTTTAAAATATCCAACAAATCTTTATCCATTCTAATATTTTTAAATATTAAATTATTTTTTTTTTTACTAAGTTTTTAAATAAAATAACAAAAATTGTTCTTATTTCTAAAATATACTTTTTTTTTATTATTTATTTTTGTACACCTGTTTTTTTTATTTTTTACATCTTATACAATGCCATTGCGTTTTATATCAAAATATCATGGTAAGGCTCAGTCACAAAAAATTTTTGTACACTCGGCAAAATCGCGTTTTATTATCATAACTCGTAAGGCACAATCTTGGCAAAAAAAGCCATGGTAAGGACCAGTCACAAAAAAAATTGTACACCCATTTTTTTTCCATTTTTAAACCATAATACATTATAAAAAAATATACTTATTTTTGAATTTTCCATTATGGTAACACAATTTTTGTACACTCGACAAAATCACGTTTTGTTATCATAACTCGTAAGCTGTCATCTTGGCAAAAAATAGCCCAGTAAGGTCAGTCACAAAAAAAATTGTACACCCATTTTTTTTTTGTTTTTAAACCATTTTACTTCTTAAAATATTCTTCTTAATTTTTAATTTGCAATTATGGTAACGTTTTTTAAGATTTACTTTTTTTCTTTTACATTATGATTTGAGATTTTTTAATTATAATATTTTTTTGTGACTGATAAATTTTATATATGTACAATTTTACAAAATATACCCCCTTTAAAAGTGATTTTCGTTTTTTTTTAAAAATATTCAATATTAGTTCTTCAAAAAATACCAAATCACTTTTACCAAAAAATAGCAAAAATTGTACACCCTATTTTATTTTTTCAGTAACAAAGCCAAATTGTCCAATATGTATTTAGACTGAAAATGGTCTAAAATTTGAAAATTGTCAAGATTGTGACTGTACTTTTACCACCAAACAATGTTGTGACTGTTTGTCGTCTAAAATGAAAAAAAAATGGGTGTACAATTTTTTTGTCTACATTT
>CETH01031371.1_pt1 | contig 14476 bp, 15 predicted proteins | sample 361461 | NCBI WGS metagenome assembly CETH01 (sample SAMEA2622695, study PRJEB7988) | marine metagenome | isolation source: saline water (ENVO:00002010), including
TACCAACTGAGCTATAGCCCCTTGCGAAGGTACTGTATCCAACTTTTGAGGTATTTCACCGAAGATTTGTTGCTTCGTCGAGCGGGAAAGTAGCGAGTGGCCGGTCGCTCCAGAGACGTTCCAGCTGGTAATAATCGCGCTCATTTGAATCAAATACATGAACCAGAAATTCTCCGTAGTCCATAAGCACCCACTTATATTCATCGTTACCCTCAATACGGGTCGGAGAAGGACCCCCAGCTTCCTTGATCGCAACTTCTACCTCTTCAACTATCGCTTTAACTTGCCGACTGGTTCTTCCAGATGTGATAACAAAACATTCTGTAATTGCGAATACATCACCTACGTCTATAATTACCGTCTCACGGCCAGACTTATCTTCGATAGCTTCAGCTGCACGTAAAATCCACTCTGCCGATGCGACTCCTGAGACATCTAATCCGTGGTTATCTTGCAAACTAATTCCTATCTGTAAGGTCACTTCCGACGATAACTGTAACTTCAACCGCTGCATCTGTGAGCGGTTCAAAGATTATCTCACCACCACCAAGTACTTCTTGAAATTTCTTGACCAGATCAGCATCTTTATCATCGTGGTATATCAACTCTGTTGGGTTTCCAAATTCAAGTGTATTACCAATGATAAGAATTTGGGCCCCAGCTCTTACTAGCCCTGCAGAATAGTCTCCAGCTAAATCCAGACTTCCTACCCCATCAAGCAGGCGGACCGTTGTTCTCGATCCAGGGCTACTAGGCTGCGGAAATGGAATCATCTCCAATACAGCATCTCTAATCACTTCGGCCTCAATATGCACCCCCGAGGGTTCTATAAATTGTTCTACCTGAACTACTACTAAATTGCCTCTTGATAATCCCCATACCATCCGCCCAAATCCGCTGCCTATCTCTCCGGGGAGCGAAGAAGCATCCACTTCGCTCGACAATATCTCGATCCAAGTTTGCCAAAAGAGTTCCTGACGGAGTTGGCGCAATTTTCCTGAAGGGCCTTCAGAAGCCTTAATGTATTGCCCTACGTTTTCAGATTGCAACTCTATAGCCCCCTCGAATAAGCAGCATTCAGTGTTGCCCTGTGAAAAGTCTTGCTCTACCAGTCTTTTATAAGTTTCTATATTCAGGTCAATACTAAGAGGAGATACGGGTGCGACATATGCATCCCAAGTAGCCGCTGACATAGTGTTACTAGTTGTGAATCCGATAGCTAAATAGTCTTTAAGAGATCTTTCTAGTTGCTCTGCTCCTCCAGTAGCGAATATCGAAGCGATTGTCTTTTCGCTATCTAATTTCGTATTGGGGTTCAATATCAAAATGGACCCGCCCTCATCGTTTGGCCCAAGAGCAATAATCGTAGCCATTGAAAGATTCCCGTCGACATCAACGCTAAGAGATAGGTGGGAAGGTGTCGCCATGACGTAAGTCAAATAACCTGGCTCAGAAGGATCTGTTACCACCTCGCCAAAATCACCATCTGTTGAACTTAGAATCGCACTAGTCGCATCCCACACAAATAAAGGGATAGCTACTAAAAATGCAAGAGTGATGAGCGGAAATACCCACATCCACCAAGGCTTCTGGAGAAATAATTTCTTCAATATAATTTCACCTATACAAGCCTTTTTGATAGATGTAATCCTTAACTGACTTTGGGACAAGATGATCGATGCGATCCCCAACTTTTATAGCTGACCTTATTTCTGCCGATGAGATATCTAGCCGAGGTCCGTCAAGTATCACGAAATTAAACTCGTTGTCTTTATCCGTCAACTGAATTCCTGGTCGCCCTATCACAATAATTTTAGCGTACTTTTCTATTTCTTCGGACCTTCTCCATGTCGATATTGTAGTTGCATTATCTGCCCCGATGATCAATTCATACTCTACCTCAGGGTCATCATCGTGCAGGGCTTCAAGAGTTTCAGCTGTTACTGAATCTCCTCCACGCTCTATTTCGAGATTTGACGCGTAGAAAAAGTCTTTTCCCGCAACTGCAAGCTTTACCATTTCCAAACGAAGGTCTGGATCTAGCATTTCTTGTTCAGCAGCTTTTTGCCACTGGATGTTTGCAACGACGAAAAGCACTTTATCCAAGTCACGTTTGGAAGCCACAAACTCAGCTATGGCGATATGGCCGAGATGCGGTGGGTCAAAACTACCCCCCAGAATACCTATTTTTCGTTTTCTACCCACAAACATATAATACAAAGCAGGAGTCAAAGTGGGAGATAAATTGAATGCTAAGTTACTGAAAACTCCTTTATTTCTATGGGAATTTTTAGCATATCTATAAAAAATACACAGAATGCTGGACATTTGAAAGGAATTCCATTATGGTTAATGTGCTTTTCACTAGGTCGACTCTTGGGTCGTCTTGTCTCGATGCTTATGTATCGGGATGTTTGTCAGGCAAACAAAAAAATTCTTAAATACACAGAGCACAGATCCCCCCGGTCCATGCGTTGTGGCACAGAGAACAAAGTGGCACCTCGTTTAACATGCGAATTCGCTTTGTTTTGTTTCTCTGCTGCTAGTGAAAAAGCAAAACCCCCATCGAATGTGAGAAAAAATGAGTGATTCAGTAGGTCAGTATCTTAATGAAATAGGTCTTGTGCCGTTACTTACGGCTGCAGAAGAGCGTGAACTATCTCAGCTTATAGAAAAGGGTGTTGAGGCTCGTGAGCGATTAGCTGCTGGCGAAAAAGGAATAGAACTTAAGCGCGCCGACCGTAAAGCAGCAGAAGCCAAGGATCGCTTTATTCGGGCGAACCTTCGTTTGGTTGTTAGCGTTGCCAGAAGGTATCCCCTTCCTGCCGGTATGGAGCTTTTAGACCTTATCCAAGAAGGCAACCTTGGATTAGAGCACGCTGTAGACAAATTTGACTGGAGAAAAGGCTTCAAGTTCTCGACTTACGCCACGTTCTGGATTCGACAGGCAATAGGTCGTGCATTAGACCAGAAAGCTAGCTTAGTTCGTCTTCCCGGTGATCGTTCAGCAAGTTTACGGGCTGCACTTCGACAAGTTTCTGGTGATGGAGATGAACTAGACGAAGAACACGCAAGACTTCACCGCCTAACAACACCAACTTCGCTAGACCGAACTATTGGTGATGATGACAGCAACGAATTGGTTGACTTATTACCAGATTCAAATCCCGGCCCAGAACAATCAGTAATGGAACAAGCTAGGGAAGTTATGGTAATTGACTTGCTGAATGTCCTTGATGACAGAGCTCGTTACGCTGTAGAGCAACGATTTGGACTTCAAGATGGACGGAAACGCAGCTACCGCGAAGTTGGAGAGGAACTAGGGGTAACTGCCGAAGCTGCAAGACGTCTTGTTAAGCGTGCAGTGAATATGGTTCGTGAGAATGCCCCTAATCAGGTCGACATTGACGCAGCCTAGCAAACAGTCTACTTTTCAAGCCTTTGTAAAATAGCTTGCCTTCTCTGCTAGAAGACGAGAGGATATTAGTGTGCGAAATGAATGGTCTCCAAGCTCCTGGCGCCAATACCCTGCTGAACAGCAGCCTGATTGGCCTAACGAAGAACAAGTATCTAATGTCCTTCGTGAAATATCAGATTTACCTCCCTTAGTTTTTGCGGGAGAAGCTCGAACACTACGAGAACAGCTAGCAGAAGTTTGCAATGGGAAAGCGCTTCTCCTCCAAGCTGGTGACTGTGCTGAATCTTTTGATTCATTATCCGCTGATGCCATAAGAGATAATTTAAAAGTAATTTTGCAGATGGCAGTAGCTTTGACTTACTCGACCGGTCTCCCAGTTGTAAAAGTAGGACGAACGGCTGGGCAATTCGCCAAACCAAGATCAAGCCCAACAGAGACTCAAGACGATCTAGAGCTTCCATCTTTCAGAGGTCATATAGTTAACGATCCTGATTTTAGTGCAGGTTCGAGAGAAGCTAATCCCAAAAGACTGCTTCAGGCCTACCATCAAAGCTCTTCTACCTTAAATCTTCTTCGTGCTTTTACGCGCGGCGGATTCGCTAACCTAGCTCAAGTCCATTCTTGGAACCAAGAGTTCGTTGCCAATAGCCCTGCTGGAGAGCACTACAGAGAGATCGCCGATGGAATCACTAACGCTCTTGCGTTCATGAAAGCATGCGGCGTAACACCTGTGAATAGCTCAGCACTGAATGAAGTCGATTTTTATACAAGCCATGAGGCTTTGCTTTTAGGCTACGAAGAAGCCCTGACCCGCGTCGATTCTACCTCAGGCAAATGGTATGACTGCTCTGCCCATATGCTTTGGATCGGTGAAAGAACCAGGCAAATCGATGGAGCTCATCTGGAATTCCTTAGAGGAGTTGAGAATCCCCTCGGATGCAAGATCGGGCCGACGGCAACTCCAGAAGATGTAGTTAAAATATGCGAAGTACTTAATCCAGAATCTATCCCAGGCCGTTTAACTCTAATATCTCGATTTGGAGCAGGAAGTGTCGAAGCAAGCCTGCCGCCTATAGTCGATGCGGTTACCAGCGCAGGACATCCTGTTGTCTGGGCTTGCGACCCTATGCATGGAAATACTTTTACAAGCTCAAGTGGCCATAAAACAAGACACCTAGATGATGTTCTTGCTGAGCTCAGCCAGTTTTTCTCTACCCACCAATCACTGGGAACCTGGGCGGGTGGCATTCATGTCGAACTCACTGGAGGCGATGTGACCGAATGCTTGGGCGGTGCAGACAAAGTCTCTGACGATGATCTACACCTTAGATATGAGACAATGTGTGATCCACGACTAAATGCTTCACAGAGTTTGGAACTAGCATTTTTAGTAGCTGAACAACTGCGCCAGATCTAGTTTCAAACCAAATTCTCTACAAAGGCTTCTAGCTGCCTTAAGTTACGGACCTCGAAGGTGCCTTCACAATAAGTGCTGTACTCACTTACTATCGAATCACCTGTATCCCAATAGCTGCGCGGCTCAGGGTTTAACCAAAATACTTTTCGTGCTTTTGATTCGATCTCTTTGATTACCCATGACTGCGAGGCATGATAATTATTTCTTGCATCTCCGAGGATCATTACCGTTGTTTTGGGACCGACATCCTTCCCGTATCGTTCGTTAAAGACTTCAAAGGCATGCCCGTAATCCGAATGCCCATCAACCCATATAACATCTGCTTCAGTATTGACTCTATGTATAGCAGCAGTAATATCATCAACTCCTTCGAAGTATTGGGTGACCTCATCAAGTCCATCGATAAAGACGAAAGATCTTACCTTAGAAAATTGACTATTAAGAGCATAAACAAGATGCAAAGTGAATCTAGCGAATGCCGCTACAGAACCTGAAATATCCGCCACAACCATAATCTCCGGTTTTGCTGGCTTAGGGTATTTAAATTTTGGCTCTGCGGGGACGCCGCCGTAGGAGAGTGAGTGACGGACCGTATTTCTGAAATCTAAAGGCCCCTTCCTTCCGTGCCTTCTTTTCCTAGCTAGACGGGCTGCTAATTTTCGCGTCAATGGCCAGATAGCACGCTTTAGAGCAACCATTTCTTCTCGGCTCGCATGCATGAAATCAACGTCTTCTGGAAGTGGCTTTCTCAATGTTTTAGCCATTGCCTCTACTCCACGGTCCGCTACGAGACGACGTCGGATTTCAGCTTCTATTTGCTTTTTTAGTTCTTCAATCCTGTGTTCATATTCATCTTTCACTAATTTTTGACTTAGAGAGTCAAGACCAGACTCCGCCGATTCGGCCTCCTCTAACATGCGTTCTAGAACACCTTCTAGATCTAGATTTCGTAAAGTGCGATATAGATAATAGGTTCCACCAACTGGCCGCCCGGGTTCCATTCCTGCAAAACGCTGTACAGCTACTCTAGAAACAGCTCTCATAAGATTTTGGTCAGAGTTCATAAGAGATCTATAGAGCATCTCTGCTAACTGCTCTTGACTTAGTCCTTCTTGCCCTCCACCTTGGCCTGGCATTTGTCCAAGTTGCTGTTCGTTGTCTGTGGATAGTGAATCTTCCGAAGAAACATCGTCTGATAGTTCGTCAGATAAGTTGTACTCTTCACCTCGAAGCGAAAAGTAGACCTCAAAAACTGTTTCAAATGCTCTCCAGTGTGAATGGTTTTTCACTAACGTCGCAGCTAGCGCATACTTGAATGCCTCTCTATCTTCTATGGGTATGTGTTTGACTGCACCAACAGCATCTAGATTCTCAGTCAAACTGACAGGAAGTCCTGCTTGTCGTAATTCAACTATAAATCCGTTGAGAAGCTCCAATAGCGGGGATGCTTCTGAAGAGACGTCCAGGTCAGCCATCGCTGCTTTGGTCAGTGGTTAAAGTATCATCAGTAGCGAATTCTTTGATTGTTTTCTCAATATCAGATCTATATTTTAGGAGAATGTTGACAGTGTCCGATGCAGTTTTAGCATCAATGTGCTCGACTCCAAGATGGACGAGTGTTCGTGCCCAATCTAGGGTCTCAGAAACTGATGGGGCTTTCTTTAGATCTAATTGCCGAATGGACCTCACAACCCGTGCGATTTGATCCGAGAGGGACTCGTTAATATCGGGCACCTTGGTCAAGATTATCTCGCGTTCACGTTCAAGATCTGGGTAGTCAATATGGAGAAATAGGCATCTTCGCTTTAAAGCTTCTGATAACTCTCGTGTGTTATTTGATGTAAGAAACACTAAGGGAATCTGTCGAGCGGTGACCGTACCCAGTTCAGGAATAGAAACTTGATAATCAGAGAGAATTTCCAGCAATAGAGCTTCCGTTTCGATCTCTACCCTATCCACTTCGTCAATGAGTAAGACGACGGGGTCCTCGCTCTGAATTGCTTCCAGAAGAGGACGAGTCAGAAGAAATTCATCTGAAAATATATCATCTTCAATTTCTTCCCATGACCCATCGCCACTTAGATTCCGTTCAGCTTGAATTCTCAGCAATTGTTTTTTGTAATTCCACTCATAGAGTGCTTTTGATTCGTCTAGCCCTTCGTAACACTGCAACCGAATCAGTCGAGCACCGCTCATCTCAGCTACGCTTTTAGCCAATTGGGTTTTACCAGTCCCAGCAGGACCTTCCACAAGAACTGGTTTCTGCAAACGATCACCTAGATAAACAACACCTGCTATACCTTCATCAGCAAGGTATGAAACCTCTTTTAAGCTGGAGCGGACTTCGGGAACATCATTGAATCTATAAGACATAATTTGAGAGTAGAGGGGGTAAAGGGGATGGAACGAACTGTAGTCAAATTTGACTATATGTTAGGTTATCCGTAGAAACTCCCATAACGGGTACCCTTAGTCATGTGAATGTAAATAATTCCGAAGCGAATGAACCAGGTGTAAGCGGAAAGCCCGCGCTGCTTGTGGGAGCTGGAGTCACTCTGTCAAGGCTCTCTGGCCTGATCCGTGAACTAGTTCTTGCAGGCCTTCTCGGAACGCGCATAGCCGCTGATGCATTTAAGGCAGCATTGCAAATCCCTGGTCTTTTGCAGAATATATTAGGGGAAGGAACTTTATCTGCATCGTTTGTTCCTGTCTACAGCCAATTAGTCGATGAAGAGGGCCACGATGAGAGTAATGCAAGTACCGTTGCTGGCGTAGTCCTCTCTGTCCTTGCCCTGCTAACAGGACTTGTTGTTTTTGTAGGAATAGTTGCGGCAAGACCAATAACGAAAGTTCTTCTACCTGTATTACCTGACGCTACTTTCGAACTAACTGTTGATCTGGTTCGCGTTATGTGGGCCGGGTTAGGTTTTATTGTTTTGTCGGCTTGGTGCTTAGGAGTTCTCAATTCCCATAGAAAGTTTTTCCTTTCTTTCGCTGCGCCCATTATTTGGAACGCAGCCCAAATTTTCCTTGCCGTATTTGCATGGGCTAACGGTTGGGATGACGGAGAAATAGCAAGAGCTGCCGCTTGGGGTGTCCTTATTGGAGGATTTCTTCAATTCGTCATACAGCTACCTGCCGTATACAGGGTGGCCCCTTCTATACGATCAAGTTTCCGTATTCGCCTTAAGCCTGTTCAGGATATTTTCAATAGGTTCACTCCAGCCCTTTTAGGGAGAGGAGTTATCCAACTATCAGCCTTCTTGGATTTATTTCTCGCTGGCTTTTTGGCTGCTGGGGCTTTCGCTGGCTTATCTATAGCGCAGATCATCTATCTACTCCCTATAGGAATCTTTGCCATGTCGATTGTTTCCGCTGACCTTCCTGAATTATCACGTGATCAAAAAGATATGCCAAGAGTGATAAATCGTTTAGAAATAAGTCAGGAGAGACTCACCTTTTACGTTGCATTTTCGGCTATTGCATTTTTCTCAATTGGAAGACCTATTATTGGAGCTCTTTTTGAACGCGGTGATTTCACTGAAGAAGATACTTTGTTCGTATGGCTTATTTTGTGCGCTTATAGCTTTGGCCTAATCACTTCTAGCGTCAGTCGACTATACCAAAATGTGTGTTACGCAAGTGGAGACACTAAAGGTCCTGCAAAGTTTGCTGCACTTAGAGTTTGCATTTCAGGTGTTGTCGGTGTGATTCTGATGTTCCAATTTGACCGGTTCGCTATCAACGTTGACGAGATTGTAAGGATAGGTGATCTACCGGCTTTCAAGCCGCTTCCAGAATCTATTCGCTCAACAGATATGGGGCCCCAAGCTTTGGGTGCTGTAGGTCTAGCCTTAGGTAGTGCCTGTGGGTCATGGATAGAGTATGCGCGACTAAAAAGGCGCATGATCAGCATTATGCCTTCTGACTATCAGCTACCTAAGCCATTAGTAAATCTCTATATACCCCTTGTGACTAGTGGGCTAATTGGCGGATCTCTCGCATGGGTTTTTGAAGGGGTTCACAATTTGATACTGGGACCATCTCTTCTGCTAATTACAGGCGCTGTCTATGTCTATTTGTCCCACTTGAAAGGGTCCGTCCCCGCAAGAGAGTTACTTCGTCTCGCCAAAGTCTCCGATAAATAGTCAGCTATTAGATGGAGCTAGCAGTACCAGATCATCGCGGTGGATGACTTCTTCAGGTGACCCTTTAGGGTGATCTTTAGAAGGAAGGCCTAATAGAGGAGCTAGATCGATAGAGCTGATTGCACACAAACCGCGCGCTATGTATTTCCCAGCATTATTCATAATCGATACTGCTTCGCCACTTTCCCATTGTCCTAAAATGCTCTTTACCCCAACAGCCAACAAGGAACCTCCATTATTCAAAAGAGCTTCCTCGGCGCCGTGGTCTATTTGAAGCGTACCGTTAGGTTCTAGGGCAAAAGCTATCCATAGTTTCTTTGCTGAAAGTTTCTGCTGATTAGGGCGCACGATGGTACCAGTTTCTGGTGATTCATTTAATGCGTTAATTAAGACTCTATCGCTTGCTGCTGAAGCAATAGTCGTCGTGACTCCTGACCATGCAGCCATCCGCGCTGCAGCCAATTTTGAGCTCATACCGCCGCTACCCTGCTTTCCGCCTGATTTTCCAATTTCTGCGGTCAACTCACCAGTAGAGTCAATTTCAGGTATTAACGTTGCGTTTTCATCCAAATGAGGATCTGCTGAGAAAATCCCTTCTGTATCGGTAAGGATGATAAGCTTCTCCGCTTGAACTAGGTGCGCTAGCAATGCCGCAATGCGATCATTATCACCCCACCTAATAGCATCATCTGCTACAGCATCATTTTCATTAACAATTGGGACCACTCCAGCTTCCAAAAGAGACTCAAGGGTTGATCGTGCATGAAGATAGCGAGACCGAACAAAAAAATCATCAGGAGCTAGAAGTAGCTGACCATACCCTAGGTTATGCCGAGCTAATTCCTCTCCATAGATCGCCATGAGTTTTGGTTGCCCTATGGCAGAAGCTGCCTGAAGGACACGCGAGTCATCAGGACGACCTGAGGTAAAGCCCAACATGGGTAGCCCAACTCCAATAGCCCCACTACTAACTAAAATAATATCGCTGTATTTTTCTCTGACTTCGGCGACTTCATCACATAGTTTGGCGATTGCCTCGCGCTTTATGGAACCATCAACTTTGGTTAATGACGAAGTACCTATTTTAACGACAACTTTCACGTTTCTATTGTCGCAGCATCGGAGGTGAATTTCTTGTATTTAGACCTAACTAATTAGAAGTCAAAATTTCCATCTTCATGAAATTCAAACTCCAGTTGACCGATCTTGACGATATCCCCTTCTTTGACTCCGGCGCGCTTAAGCGCCTTGTTGACGCCTAGTTTGTCCAGAGAACTCTGAATAAACTGGAGGGCTTCTATGTTGGTTAGGTCATTTAAAGCAACAGCGCGCTCAGCGCTTCTTCCAAAGACGGTGAATAGGTTATTTCCGCTCTTTTCAACTCGAATGCCTTTGGGAGTGGGGCGATGAATGACTTCATCAGTATTTGTAAGAGTCACTTGGCTTCGCTCTTGCCTAACTAATCGCTCCATTTCAGCCAAAGCCATTTCTAAACCATAACCAGTTACCGATGAAATCGGAATACACGAATCTGGCACACTAGCGATACCTACATCATGTTTTGAAGCTAGAAGCAAACGGGGCCTTTGAAGAAGATCTGGTTTATAGGTTCCGAGCTCTCTGAGGAGCGTCTCGAGTTGCTCATCCGGAGATGTCCCTTCGTAAGATGCCAAGTCAAGAAGAACCACTAATACTCTGGCTCTTTCAACATGTCTAAGGAACTGGTGGCCTAGCCCTTTGCCTTCCGATGCCCCTTCGATAAGTCCAGGTATATCTGCTACCACCATTTCGAAATCTTCCCGCACTTTAACAACCCCTAAGTTAGGTACGAGTGTCGTGAATGGGTAGTCAGCAATTTTTGGACGAGCAGCAGATATCCGAGAGATTAGAGTACTTTTCCCCACATTTGGAAACCCCACTAATGCGACATCAGCCAAGAGTTTTAACTCCAATCGCAGCCATTGCTCTTCTCCGGATTCCCCTTGCTCTGCAAAACTCGGAGCGCGTCGATTGTTAGCTAAAAATCTTGCATTTCCTTTACCGCCCTCACCCCCTTTTGCAGCGAGCCATTTCGTACCTGATGATGAAAGGTCAGCTAGTATTTCGCCTCCTTGATCTCGAACGATTGTCCCCACCGGAACTTGTACTTCCATCGAGTCGCCATTCGCACCATGACGTCGTTTACCTTCTCCATGCCGCCCGTTTTCGGCTCTTCGATGAGGATAATCCCTAAACGAAAGCAATGAAGCAGTGTTATGGTCTGCAACCAACCAAATATCACCCCCAGCACCGCCATCGCCTCCATCGGGGCCACCCCGATTGACGTGCGCTTCTCTTCTAAAAGCGACACATCCTGCTCCACCATCGCCCCCTCTTACATTGAGGCCGCATTCGTCAACAAAGTTTGACACAGTATTACCTTAGATTGAAACTACCGAGACCAGTGACTGTTTCGGAAAGATTACAAAAGTCTATTCGGGAATAACGTCAACGAGTTTTCTACCGCGTCTTGATCCAAATTTAACCCTGCCATCCGCTGTGGCAAATAGGGTATCGTCTCCTCCGCGGCCAACATTGTTGCCTGGATGGAATTTCGTTCCACGCTGACGCACCAGAATTGATCCAGCAGAAACCAAAGTTCCGTCATAGGCTTTAACACCTAAGCGTTGAGCATTTGAATCTCTCCCGTTACGGGTGGACCCGCCGCCTTTAGTCTTTGACATCTTGCTAGTCCTTTGTTATCGAAGTGATCTTGATTTCATTGTAGTTCTGTCTATGGCCCCACCGACGTCTCTGATTGCTCTTATTTTTATATGTGAATCCATTGATCTTTTTCCCGCGACCTTCACCAACGATTTCAGCCACTACTTTACTTCCTTCTAATTCGGCTGGAGTCGCGAAGACTGAATCTCCATCAACAATCATTACCGGAGACAGACTGACAGAAGAGCCTACGTCCCCTAGTAGTTCCACCTTAATGACTTGATCTTTTTTAACCCGGTATTGCTTCCCACCGGTCTTAATTACGGCATACATAAGTCACCAGCCTAGTACTTTCTGGGCAAAATACCGACACATCTTAAAGCAGATAGCCAGAAACAGAGTTAATTCAACTCTGAGCTTTCTGGTATGACTGCAATAAGCCCTCCCCTATTCGTTTGCGTGTCATTTCAACAAGCCCCAGCTCAGATATTCCCAAAACTTGTGTGCGAGTTTTATCTCGAGACAATGCTTCACGGAATACTCTAAGCACATCTTCCCGATTCTTTTGAACTTCCATATCCACAAAATCAATAACAATAATCCCGCCTATGTCTCTTAATCGTAGTTGCCTCGCAACCTCTTTCGCTGCTTCTAGATTGTTTCTATAAACAGTTTCTTCAAGGTTTGATGAACCGACATTTTTACCTGTATTAACGTCAATCACAGTCAATGCCTCAGTATGTTCAATGATTAAAGAGCCTCCGGAAGGAAGCCAGACTTTAGAGTCCAACGCTTTTGTTAATTGCTCAGTAACATATAATTTCTCAAAGAGTGGGAGATCCTCCTCGACTGGATTGTGAAACTCTATACGATCAGCAAGCGCTGGTGCGACAGTTTCTAAGTACTCACTTGCTTCCAGGTAGAGATCTTTATTATCTACAACAACAGACCTGTATTGCTTATTAAATTCTTCACGAATGACGCGAAACGGCATTTCTGGCTCTCGATGCAAAAGAGTGGGCGCTGAAGCTTTACTTGCTAAATCCTCAATAGTTTTCCATTGAGCCACAAGACGATCTACATCTAATTGGATTTCTTGCTTTGTAATATTTTCTGCTGCTGTTCGCACTATTATTCCATGCTGAGCAGGCTTTGCCTTCTCAAGTATCTGACGTAGCCGTTTTCTCTCTTTCTCGTGAAGTCTTTTTGATATGCCGAATGTTGAACTATTTGGAACAAGAACTACAAACCGGCCTGCAAGTGAAACCTCTTGAGTAAGACGGGCACCCTTGTGGGCAATTGGGTTTTTCGTAACTTGACAGATGATCACTTGTTTATTCTTTAGAACTTCTTCTATCCGAGGGAGTTTTTTCTTATCTGTCTTATCAGAAGTGACTAAATCACTCTGATATAGAACTGCATTTTTGGGCGTTCCTATATCCACAAATGCTGCTTCCATACCTGGCAGCACATTTTCGACTTTCCCTAGATAGACATTCCCATGAATCTCGCTTATATCATTAGCTGGTTGGGAGACAAAGAACTCTAGGAGTGACCGTCCTTCCAATGTTGCAATCTGAGTTACACCATCTTCCACATGAACAGCCATTGTGTACCGCCCAACTGCCTTGCCTTTTCGTTCCTGCCCACGACGTTTTCTGAGATTGGCTTCATCGAGCTCAATCTTTCCGTTATCTGCAGTTACCTTATTTCGATCATCAGAAGATCGAGATTTTCTTCGCTTTCGTCTTTTGCGGTTGGCGTTTTTAGTTGAGGAGCTAGATACGTTCTGCTCAGTCTTTTTCGCTACTGGAGCTGGACGAGTATCCCCGATTTTTGGCTTGCTCTTTTCGATGGGGCTTCCATCTGTAGAGTTTTTGCTGTTTTTATCAACATGATCATTCGCCCCATTCGTTTGGGCTTCGACTTGATCGGACATGGGTTATTTCCCTTCTCATGATGCGCCTACCAGAGAACGCATTGGGGTAGCACCAGCAACTTCTAATGGGTCGAGTCGCCTTGCCCCCTCTTCGACTATTTGTTTTCTTCTACGGAGTTTGTATTCACTCAGGTGGGGCTCCAAAGACCGAAGTAATTCACTCGGCCGCAGCGACCTTGGTTGTGTTCCTAGTTCAGCTTGCAACGTTACCCTCCCATCGATTCTCTCATAGTTTTTACGCACTAAATGTACTTGTGGTTTTATGTCGTCAACGACTTCTTTCCCTTTTCTTTCGCGGCGTAACACGATTTTATTTTCATTATTTATTCTATCTATCCACGAGTCAACCTTGGTGTCATCCTCATTAACAGTGATGTCCCAAACACAAGAGGTCACTGTTTGCTGCAAAGAGGTAAACTTCCCATTCATAACAGAGGCCCCGTTGATCATTATTCCGGGTGGCAAATTAGAATTCAGTGAGCTACAAATATCACCGACGTTGATTGATTCCCTATTTGAATCATCCACCTGTATATCGATGTATTCGCAATCTGACTCCGCTCCTGTTGGAAGCGCTAAGCCATACGATATTTTGGGTCGTGGAGAAAAACCTTGACTGTACACAAGTGGAATATTAGACACCCGTAAGGTTCTTTCCCATACTTTTGCAATATCGCGATGGCTTGCAAATCGGATTTTCCCAGTTTTAGTTGATCTAAGTCGAAGAGCCAGCATACGTCTAAACCGTTTCGCTTTTTTTGCGTATCGTCAAAAGTTGTGGGACTTCCGACCCTTTCGTTAGATCTTGCCAAGTTCCTTGACTGCCGCCAACTGGTGGCGAGGTCGAAGCA
>CETH01121092.1_pt1 | contig 14461 bp, 9 predicted proteins | sample 361461 | NCBI WGS metagenome assembly CETH01 (sample SAMEA2622695, study PRJEB7988) | marine metagenome | isolation source: saline water (ENVO:00002010), including
CTATTTCTTTTGGTGGAATAATATGAGTAAGATATCCAACATCATCTCTAGGAAAAGCATCCTTCTTAAATCCTTGAGCAACTAATGATTTTGAACCAAAGTTAGAGTTAGAGTTAGTAACAGATAAGTCACCACCAGAGTCTACAGTTAAGTGCTCAGAGTAACCAATCGCAAATACTGAAACACACTGAATAACTGCATCATTATCAGCCTTAATATGATAGTTCTTATAAGATGGTTTATAAACTGCCTTAGAATCGGAATTTATATTTTCGTTTCCTGCGAATGTGCTATCTTTATATTCTCCACTATCCTCATCATATTTTACAAATGCATTATTATCCTTCTGAAGACCAATACCTGTGTACTGAGCACAAACCATAGACTTAAATCCTGTGGCATTGTTACCATTGGCATACATACCACACATACCATAAACTGATCTCAATGAACAGTTAAAGACATATGGAGAAGCAGATGTAACAGTATCAACTTCAAGACTAATTGTTGAACCAGTTACAGAAGGTAATGGATTAACAGGAGCATTTAATACTTGATATTTAAATTCACTAATTCCTGCTGAATCACTACTAATAACATCACTAACCACATAGTTTCCACTATATCCATCAGCAGTAATTCCTTCAATTTGGAATGCCGTATCTACATCTAATCCCTTAATAGGAGTTGTAGCGGTAACAGTAATAATAGTAGATGTAGTAGATCCATCACCTGCCCTAATACTAGATATACCAACAGCCCCACCCATCGGACCAACAATACGATATTCATTGACACTAGGTTGAATATCAAGACCTGATGAAGGATAATCTGGTTCAATTTCACGACCAGATGAAGGACCATAGGCAAGACCTACCTTCTCATAATACATATCCAGATCAGTTCTGGCTGCATCAAAATCAGATATAAATGCATCGTCAATCTTTACATCATTTACACCATCAGCATACTCAAATACTGTGAGTTTGTGGTGAGAGAAATTAGGAACAAACTTATTAATAGTATAATCCTTATAAACAGATCCATTAGGATTACCATCAAAGATAGTAAGTTGCCAAAGATAACAAGAACCTGTTACTCTGAAAATAGCAGATCTTTCGATAGCATCATTTTCAGGATTAGGAACATACTTAGGTCTTATTTTTGTCTTTCTTAAATCAAAACCAACAAGAGAAGTACCACGAGGTAGAATCACACCCCCGTAGACACTATTCATCTTATAAAGAGCATTATTAGAAGTCGTTAAATCAAAATTAGTTGAAAGAGACCATGCAGGGAAATCATCAGAAGTACTACCATCTCTTAATCTATAATTATCTGCACCATCTGGAATCCAACCTGGCCTATTATCTACAATATGTTCACCAGGATAAAGAAGAATAGTTGTCTTACCAAATCTATCATTATCTAAACCTTTCTGATATGAAAATCTCGCTGACTCAACCAGAGCCCTTTGAATTGTCTTAAATGGACGGGTTAATGAATTTCCTTGATTCTCAATACTATCTGTTGCATCCAAATCATTTGGATTAACATAGAGAATATTACCACGAACATTCTTCAGGAAATTATCTAGACGACTTAGAGGCATCTTATTTGCACGATAGTTCTATTATGATTTATTTATCATGGAAAAGTTCCGTGCATAAAAAGTAATAAGGACAAAAAACCACGGAGAATTTTTTGCCCTTATTTTTGAATTAAAAGTTGATTTTCCCTTACAAAGGATCAGTATATGTTAACATGTCTTCTGGACAATTATCCCTCACAAAATGCAGAACATTCATAAATTCTTCCACTGTCTCACATTCTACTGTTTTGGTATCTCCTTCATCTGAATAGAGATGCACTTTACGTTGAATTGTATCCACAACACAACGGGAAAGATACTCATCTTCCATTAGAAACCTTACAATGTTCTTACAGTATACTATGATTCCTCATATATGTCAAGACGGTCAGCCATGATCATATAATAGCAATCCACAGGTAATCCCTGAGTTTGCAAATGAACCTCTAAACCTTGTACCCTTTTCACTATGAGACCTTGCTTTGCTCCTACTTCCGTAAGATGAACTGTAACTGTAGATAGATCAACCAACTTCTCCCAATCTTGTGGGAGATTAATTAGTTTCTTTTGCGTTCTTCCGTGTAAAATTTCCATAATTAAGAATCAATTACATTTCTTATAGTTAGGTCATCTAAATGTCGCTGTAAAGTTTGAAGTCTATCCACAATTTCATTTTCTGCTCCAATACCAACTCTAAAACCCCATATCGGTAAACTATAATCTTGATTCCTCTCTGCTCTTAATGCATTTACTCCTTCCACTAGAGTAGGATTAGAGGTATCATTAGATCCACGAAGAGCCGTCTCTTTAGTGCTAGAAACTCCAATAGCATCAGTAACAGCAGTATCTAAAACAGTACAAGAAGCTCCTTGAGTCAGACTTCCATACATACTCCCAATATCACTTGAATCTACCGTTATAGTAGCATTCTCAACTGCTTTAGTAGCACTTGCTGCACTTGCTTTAGGAAAATGAGTAAATCCTGCTTTCCAATAACATACTCCTGAACCAACTTCAGGGGGTTCTACAGGACCAGCAAGTTCATTTCCTCTCGAATCATATTCTACAACATATCCCTCCATATTAGGATCCCATGCCATAGAAGCAGTGGGAAACCCTGAATTATCAAGTGCAATAGAAACTCCTGCTCCAATATTAGCAGTTTGCATTATTCCCACTGTCTGGGGTAAATAGGGATCTGCCAATTTGTCTAATGAATATTTTTCTCTACCTGAATTTGCAAAATTAGCAGGATCATCTAGTACCTCAAAAGATCCATAGGTTCCATTATCTGCTGGTGCTTTAATAGTTTGAAGAGCAGTTTGGTCAACAGTAATAATATTAACCCAAGAAAGACTAGTACCAATACCCACATAAGAAGGAACAATAACCCTCAGATCAGTTTGTCCTGTTGTTATTCCAGTAATCTTGGTAGTTCCTGAAAAAACATCAAGATCTTTAGGTTGAATAATTTGACCTACTTTTAATAATTCTGAAAGTCCTAAACCTACTGGTTGCATGGCTGTTATAGTAGACTCTCCTGAGGTTATAGTCCCAATAAAACCTCCTACCAAAGTATCACCAATATCCTCTGAATATGGTTCATTGTAATATTTTACACCATAATAATTCCGAGGTTCAAATCCAAAAGTATAACCAACTCCGAGACTTCTTGCATTTTGATTGTTTATTGGAAAAATCTCCTTAGTTCCATTGGGACGTAAAACAATAAGGGTATCACCAAAGTACTGCGTCTCACCAGGAGCATCTTCTGCGGGATACCAGAAATCTGTTTTTTGAGTATATCCTCCTGCAGTCATTTTAGTGCAAATAAGACTATACGTATCATCATCATCCCCCGTACCTTCACTAATGTTCGTAATTCTCCAAAATAAATCAGTTCTACATATTCCAGCTATTCTATCATTATAGGCAGTCTCAACATTATTAAATGCTACATTAACCACATTACATTGATCTAATAAATTCTCATCTAAGTTATAAATTGCTCGATCATAAGAAACTTTATCATTATCATAGATAACTACTTGATCCTGAAGATCCTCAATTGATTCCAACGCAGTTTGAAGATCTTCACCTGATTGTGCAAATAATTTAGATGATAATGCCATTATTCTTTCCTGTTTGTGTAATATTTATTTTAAAATTCTAACCAAAGGTTAGGATGTGGACACGATTGAGCATAACGATGATATTCGGGTTTAAGACATAACTTAACATCTCCAATCAAACTATACCTATCCTCTATATTTTTTCTCTTTAAAGTAGAATGTTGCATCTTACTAGGAAAAATTAAAATTGTCCCTTCTTCTGGGGAAACAGTATAACTATCACAATTATACTTATTAAATTTTTTAATTAATCTATATTTCTCATTAGGTTCAAAAATACCTGTTGATGGTTCATTCCAAGAAGTTGGATTATAAAAACAAAATTTATCAGAAGTTTCATCAGATGTAATATAGTAACAAAATGACAAGTCAGAATCATTATGCATATGTGTTTTAAGTTGAGGAGTATCTCTATCGGCATACCCCACCCACGATTTAGTAATATTGATCAATAGTTTTTCATGATCTACTTCTAATAGATCCAAATGTCTCCGAATACTTTTACTAATCGATTTAAAAATATCAAAATATCTTGGATTAGAATGAACAAAGGCTCTTCCAGAATTTTCTGGTGTTGGATTCTCATATCCATTCCACCATAAAGATTTTAATTCTCCTAGATACTCATTTTTAATTTCATCATGATTATCAATCTTATCTTGAGATATTAGAATAGGAAATATTTCATGAATTTTCATCAAAATTACTCACAACATCAATACTATCATCACCTGGATAATCATCACTTGACAATTCCTCCCTCACATCATAATGATAACCCGCAATAGAATGTCCAGATTGATCTCCTGGATAATCTTGAGGAGATTCTCCATCATATTCAGTAATCAAAGGTGGTCCAATTCTATTAGCCCATACCTCATAATGACATGATGGTAAACATTCATCACCTTTTCTATTATCAATCATTATTTGATTTTTGTCAATAGATTTTACATATAAATGTTGAGGTTTTCCAACAGCAGTTAATGTAACAGTAATAGAATCATAATCAATTAAACCATCCCAGTACTCTGGAAATTCTATAACCTTTGAATCTTCTAATCTCCCTCTAATATAAATTGCAGACTCTGGACCTTCTACGCAAATATGTCTTATTCTCTTTCCTTCTCTAGTAGGGTGAGCAATATCAAATCCTTTATCTATTCTTGCTTTTCCTGTAAAAATTTTCCCTTTAAATATAGGGGCAGCAGAGGGAGCACTATTTTTCTGAATTCCAAAATTACGAAGAATACCTGATCTAGACTTAAATCCTGTTTCATTACATGCACCTGTTCTAATCTCTGATCCTGTTTGTATCCTCATCCCTACATGAGTCAGCTTTCCTATTAGTTTTGTTCTAGGACTAACTATCTTAATTTGAGTGTTATTAAGAATATCGATAACTTGAGAACTAACTTCTATACCCACAGGTCCAAGACCACGATCCCCAAGCACTATATCTTTAGGCATGGGGCCTTTACTAGCTTTAGTGGTAACTTTAAAAATAGATTCAGCGTCTGCTTTAGGATTAGTTGCTGGATTAGGTCTTGCAACCATCAATGCTGCTTCAGGTTTAGCAGGAACAGGATATGAAAGAGGACTACCAACAAGAACAGAACCACTAACAAATGCAGTTCCTGGAATAGCAGTTGGTCCTATTCCCATACAAAGAGGATCTCTTTCTGCCAGTATAGGACTCCCCTCATTTCCTGCTTGAGCTGTAGCAACTTGTAATTGACTTCCTACATGAACGTTTACAAATTCAGCCATTATCTTAAACTCCCTATTACTTTCTTCATTGCTTTGTTAAATTGCTCCACAGTAATATTACCTTGACCAGGTTTTGTAAAGAAATCTCCACCTTCAATTACTTTAAAACTTCCTACATTAAATTCACATTTTCCTGTTACATTAGTATCCATAACTTCAGCATTTAGAGAAATATTATCATCAGAATTGACCACAACATTTCCAGCCTCTACATTAAACTCTGTATTTGCATTTACACTAACATATCCTGTTTTCTTACCATCACCAGTTGCAATAAGATCAATAGACATGGCCGATATTCTTACCCTCCCTTTAGGAGCATGAATATTAATATCCCCATTCTCTGCATACCATACACCTGCTACATCTTGAACTGGTGCTTCTCCGCAAGCAATTTGAAATGTGGAAGGAGCACTAACAATAATACTCCCGTTAAGTTCTCCCCCTTGCTGAAGACCTATGTATTGAGCACGTTTAAAGGGAGAAGGAAAAATACGACGAAGTTGAACAGCCATCTTGGCATTATTGGCATTAGTATGCCCATAATATGTTCCACCTTCAGTAGTATTAAACTGATTCTTTTTATATGTTTTAGTTTCTCCCTTATTTTGAGGAGATTGTTTTTCCTGATGCTTCCAATAACTTTGTGTCATTATGTTACCCTCGTTCTAGCATTAGGGCCTGAATTCCCAACACAATCAATAACCTGCAATACACTTGTTCCTTCAGGAAACTCATCAAAATTTTCTCTATGGAATTTCAAAACAGGAAGAAGGAAAGCATTGAGACCATTTTTAGTATTTATGTAAACCTCAGGAAGTTCTGTAAATCCAGCACCACCTTTAGTTACTCTAATACTTAATATCCCACCATCACATTCTTCAATAACTGCCTCTGCACCATTAGCAGGTTCAATTACCACCGTATCATCACAACAATTATAACCAAAACCAGGATTTGCTACAATGATAGACTCTAAAGAAGCAATAACTCTATAAGTATCACTTGGAGGACATGTTGTAGGAACAATAGGTATACACTTACCACTACCAGCAGGATCTTTCATATATCCTGGTGGACAAGCATCAGGTACACATATACCATTTTCTTTATGTTGGCCTGGAGGACATGGAGGAGGAGAAATTACTGTAGGTCTGCCTGGAGGAGTGCCTGGAGGGCCTGGAGGTGTGCCTGGAGGGCCTGGAGGTGTGCCTGGAGTTCCTGGAGTTGTGCCTGGAGTTCCTGGAGTTCCTGGAGTTGTGCCTGGAGTTCCTGGAGTTGTGCCTGGAGTTCCTGGAGTTGTGCCTGTAGTTATGCCTATTGGTTCCCACTCCCAGATATCCACACATATACCATTTACCTTACGCTGGCCTGGAGGACACTCATCCTCCTCATCTGGAACACATGTCTGTTGTCGAGGATCCCAGTGCTCTCCTGGTGGACAAGGATCAGGTCTACATACACCATTATCAAAATAATATCCTGGAGGACACTCTCCACCTTTTTCGGGACAATCAGGAGCTGTTACCAAAACTCTCATATCACCGCATATACCCCAGTCCTCATCATCTAACTTATCTTGCATACATTGATCAACTGCCATACCTGAGGTCACTAAGAAATTCCTAATATCACAATCACTAAAACCTAAATTCCGAGCATAGATATAATCCCTATCACAGGTAAATACAGGTTCTTCTGGGTCTGTGCCAGATGTATCCTTACTTGTAAATTTATTAATTCCAAATAAGGTTTTAGTATTACTTGCAACAATTTCCTCATCATTTTGAAAAGGATTTAAGGAAGATGCAATAATCTCACCTTCACCCCCTACAGTTATAAAAGATTGACTAGTTACTTCAACTTCCTCTGTGGTAACTGAATCCACTAATGTAACTGTTTCAGTAACAAATCCACTATAAGAATCTCCTTGATCCCATGTTTTATCTTCAATCGTAAGAAAATCTAAAACCTGACCACTTATTCTAGGATTATCCGTCCACGAATACTTAATAGTAATATCACCTGTTCCTCTAATAGTACCACAAGTACCATCAGCATTTTCTACAAAAACGGCTTCTCCACTTAAAATCTCAAGTTTCGCATTTATATCAAATCCATTACTAGAATCATCATCAAACTCAAGCAACGTGTTAGTTGCCCATCGAACATCACCTGGTTGTTTTAATCCTTGAAAAACAATAGAATGAGTCTGATCACGACTTTCCCTAAGTACTGTACTTATTTCAGTAATCATCTGACGATCAGGTTTATTACCTTTCCTCAGAACCCATGCTAATGCAGCAGGATTATTGTCCCATCCCCTCCTACCATCAGGTTGAAATGCATTTAAAATAGTACCTTCTATTGTTTTGGTAGTAGGAATTGGATTGCCCTGATCATCCGTATCCACTTCAATATAAACTTCAAAAAATGTAGAATCATTATGAGATTTAAAGACAGTAGTTGATCCTAAGAATGTACCATCAAAAGTAATACTTCCTTGATTATCTGCTTGAACTTCAAAAAAATAATCACCCGTCTCCTCAATTAAAACAGACCATGTTCCAATTTGAGGAGTATTACCCAATTCATCAGTAATTGAAGGAAAAACTCCATAACTCTGTAAGAAAGGAGACCATCCTTGAGGATCATTTATAACCCATGCCTCAGGATCCTGTCTTCTTAACTCTGGGGCTACATGATACCACTCATCATAATCTATAGTTACTTGGATCATTACATCATCTCGATAATCCGCAACTCGATATATTAAATCAGACTTACCTTCTCTTGGTTCTATTATCTGTGGTATATCACTTAAAGTATCCTGAATGAAAGTTCCTTTATATTCACCATCAAAATAGAACCACCACTGAGCCGTTCCTGCAGGATAATCAGGATCAGTTCCATCAATTCTTTCCACATATGTAACATCTTTCACATAATATGGATTATTAGCATCAGGAACAGCATCCTCAAAAGCCCTAGTACCTGGATCCACGAATCCTACTTCAGTTCCATCACCAAACAATCCACCCCATTCAATATCGGTCATATCTTGAGGCAATATCTGCTCTCTCACAATTGTAGATCCTGGTATCATATCTTCAGTAAAATTCTGATCAATACAAACCTGTGATTGTGCAGGTAATGTAATACAATCTCCAATGTATAAAGTAGCAACCTGACCGTAACTATAAGGAATATCCCAGTCCCCATTTGCACGATAAACAATTGTTTGACATCTATCAGCCCATGTCCTATTCATTCCACCCAAGTCTCCATTAGGCCAAGGTTTATATCCCCATCCCGTTTCTTTTACTATTACTGCAGTAACTCCTATGCCTGTCTTAGGAATAACTTTACCTCCAAAATTACAGATAGGAGTGATAACATCGTTTACCGCATAACCTTTTCCTCCATTTCTAACAGATACTCCAGTAATATTACCTTCCGTAGTTGATCCTGTAATATCAAAAGTTAATGAAGTTCCATTTCCACCTTTAGTTAATAAATTAGTGGTTCCTTGCAGATATCCAGTACCAGGATTCAATAATCTAGTTGCAATAACACTACCATTATCAGAATTTATAGCAGTAACTTCTATTTGAGCATTCCTACAACTCATATCTTCAAGTTCTATTTGATCTATGATACAAATTTTACCTCCCATTTTAGGATGGTTTTCACAATAATAATATAAAGTGTCAGGTGCATCTGGTTGAACATCAATTATTACCTTAGCATTAGGTTTACCAGCTTCTCCTTCCTTCGTTACTCCATCTGTATATTCCTCTCCACAATTACTAATAACTGTTTCAGTGGTTATTTTAAAAGGATCATTAGAAGTTCTAATAATCTCACCCGATGGTGGTGATCCTTTTGGAGGAGCAAACCCTTTCCTCAATACCCATGCTAAAGCAGCTGGATTTACATTGTCTGCAGACCAATCAGGTAAATTAACTCCATTCTTCTGTGTTGTAGTATTTTGTATAGTAGCAAGAATATCATGCCTTCCAGTTTTAATAACTTCAACCTCTAAAAATTTAGAAACTCTATGAGGTCCATTTCTGAGATCTATTTCTTGTGAATAAGTTTTAACATCAGTTATAGTAACAACATCAACTAAGTTAACCGTTTTCTCATCAACACCACTTATAGTATTAGTCTGCGTCCACTCTATATCCTCTATGGTAAATGAGTCAAGAGACTTTCCAGATCTACGAGGATTATCCAACCATTCATATCTTAATTTTACAGGACCAGTTCCAGTAATTTGTCTACCATCCTCAGAAAAAGATGCATCTCCACCAGTAATAGTAAGGGAAGCATTTCTATCAAATCCATTAAGAGGATTGTCATCAAACTCAAGATATTTGTCAGTTACTCTAAGAAGACCCTCAGGATGCAACCCAACGTAATTAATATTATGAGTTGAGTTTCTAGATTCGGTTGGAACAGTGGATTCTATTTCTACAGTAGGAATAGGATCCGTTTTTCCAAGATAAATTCCATCAAAAGTAATAGTTCCTTCATTATCTGCTTGCATTTCAAAAGTATAAGTTCCTGGTTCTTCAATATCAACTTCCCAAATACCTTCATGAACCACATCTCTCTCATTAGGATTAGCATCCTCACGTTTAGGATACCTACCATAAGTCTGTAAAAATGGTGACCATCCCTGCTCAACTTCCGTGAGAACCCATTCATTCTCAGGCAAACGATCTTTAGATAATGGCCACTCCTCAGGGTCATCTATTAGTGTATCTACATCACAATTATGAATTCCATCTGATTTTGTTGAAAATCTTAAAGGATGAATCCTAACATCATCATACCAAAATGTATCAATTTCCTCTGTTTCACCCCTTAATTGAAATTCATCAGTACCTACTTTAAGAATTAATCCATTAGATGGTGATGACTGATCAAAAACATATGTCCTTCCTCTTTCTAAAGTATATCCATCTGAACATAAATTTCTCTGCACCATATTATCAATCATATACTTAGAGTTAATGATCTCATTATCTCTTCGGTTATACTTAACAGAGACATCAAAGGTAGTAATCCCTGCACTAGGTGGAGGAGTAGGGCCTACTATTCTAAAGTTTGCGTTAGTTATTGCTCCAGTGTCAGTAAAGTCATTACTAAGAATTAATATATCACCTTTAATATCAGTAATAACAGTACCTTCAGGAAGAATATCGGTCTCTGGTCTCACCTCCATTCCTATTAAATCCAATGGTTCCAATCCACCTATAAGAGGTTCAAAATTAAAATTCTCAACTGTATTACTTCCAGTTTCAACATTACCAACAAAATCTTGAACAGGAGGATCTACCTCAACAGGACCCAAAATAGCTTGCAATACTGCTCCTCTTCCACCTCCACACTCATCAGATACATTAACAAAAGGTGGTTCAGTATAATTACCAGGTTCCCTTATCTCTACTCCCATTAATTGCCCAAAATTAGTGGCCGCTGTACTTACTACCGCATTTCCTGTTGCTCCCTTTCCTTCTCCACCCCAGAAAGTAACAGCAGGAGGTCCACATTGGTCAGGGCCCATGTCACCACATTGCTTCATAGTCTCTTCAGCAATCTGTGAAGGATCAAATTTATACTTATAATCCCCAATATTAGTAGGAACCTTGGTTGCATCTTTAAATGTCTGTCCTACTTTTTTAGCTTTCTCAAATATATTATCAGTATTTAAAGTAATCTTTACAGGAGAACCCCCATCCAAGAGATTCCATTCTTTAACAACAGGATCTCCTGCTTTAGGAGTTACTTCACAATTTAAGATGTTCATTATAGAACTTAAAACATCCCCAATAGAACCTAAAACATCTGTTGCCCCACCAAGAACATTAGAAATAGTTCCAATAGCACCCTCCACCAATGCAGACAACTGGCCAACAATCTGCCCAACAAAATTAGAAACAAAATTTTCTATTAAACAACTGGTCGTATTTACTGCTTTATTAACAATTCCCATCAATCCTTGCCCCACCATATTAGGCATTTCAGATATTGCTAAATTAAAAGCACAAGAAGAAACTTTAATTGCTTTGTTTATTAATTCATTACTTGCAAATTTTCCAGACAAAGGACCAGCTGCCGTTATCTTATTCATCATCTGGTTAATCATCCTAAGCACTTTTTTCTGTGCTTTCTTCATGACTGTATTAAGATAACCACTTATCAACTTCACTTGTTTCTTCAAGGTTGCAGAAATAGCCTCTACAGATTTCTCTGCATGATCCAGAGTCTCTAAACTTTGCCTCAGAATACTATTGTTCCCTATTAAATTTTTTTTTAATCTTTCAACATCTTTTATGGAATTCTCAATCGCTGCCGACATCCCACCTACAGTATTTTTCGTACCATCTAATGTAGGAAATTGCCACTTTGCTTCCTCTCTGGGAGTATTTTGTAAGTAATCAGCATATGATGGTCCTGAAAAATTAAATATTTCATTTCCCAATTCTCTAGAATTTTCTGCATTTACAACAGTATCCGAAGCTGGATAAGCAGTATTAGTAGGATCTAATCCACTTGTTGCACTATAAGGACCTGCTGCTGCTAAAGGAAGATCTGGAGTCATATTAGGAGCAATTCTTTCAATGAAGTACTCCCCTGTTTGTGTCTCTCTACTTACATATACAAAAGTACCACGAGGAAGAATAGGAATACCCAGAGACTCTCCTCTTAATCCCGAAGTACTAAAAGCAGGATAAGCCCAAGGCAATGAACGAGGATCGGCATCTGGTGGATGTACCCCACATATCATTATCTTAAATCTTGTAAGATAAGGTTTCGCCGCAAAACCATCGGGATTGCTAAATTTATCTTCTTGCTGCGTTTTAATAAAACTTATGTCATCAGCAATCTGAGCCAGTTGCAGTCTGCTCTGACCCAGTTGCTCCTCAACTAGTTTTCTTGCATATCTTTTGAGTTGAGTATCCATTAGTTATTAATCGTCGTATACCCTACACTCTAATGAGTCTGGATGGTTATCACAATACACTTCTAAATGCTGATCCTCGTGCCTTGTGTGCCAATCATTAATTTTACCTTCATTCTTATCTACTTCATCCTCACTATGAGCATGAAAAGCATCATTGTGCATTTCTAGATCTGCCTCCGTATATTCAATCATACCATGATTTACATGTTCTTTATGATCCTTAGGATCAATATAAACCTCATGATCTAGATTGTGATCTGGAGTTTTAGTTGTCATGTTAATTCTCCTTAAGTACTGATTCATTATATCATGAAGGTGGGGATTTAACACCAAAAGCATCTCTTACTAAGTTTAATCCCGTAAAAGCCTTGGTTCCGTCACCATAATGACATAAATCCGCTATCATATATATACCACTATCTCGCAACCTACTTCCCCGAACCGTTTTCTTTGTAGTCATTTCCTCGAATTCGCAATAAATCAAATCACCTGCATGTAAACTCAAATCTGCTTCTATAACAATCTCAGTAAACATATTCATCTTTTGTCTAAAATTTTGATGTGACTGCTGGAAAGTAGTTTGTACATCATAATTAAGTTCACCCGTCTCCTGTACTTGACTCTCTATAGTTTGTTGTCCCTTGACTGGACTAAATGCTGCTCTAGTTCTTTCAATACCACATATTACTTGTTTATTATTTCTTTTATCCTTATACTCTTTATTAAATACTGGTAAAGTTTTCCCTGCAGTAATTCCATTACCTTTACTCTTACCATCTTCATCTAGTTCTACACTTAATTCACTATGCTTAAATTGCTCTTCTGGTGCTAAATTTGGATTGTAAACTTCTAATGCAGTTCCTCTATTAGATGATTCAAAATCTTCTAGAGCATTAATACTTCTTTGATTAAAGGAAAATAAAATCTTACCATCAGCAGGGGCAGGACCTCCCTCTCCATTTAAAGGAGCCATTATAGGAAGTTCTTCGTCTCCTGAAGCCTTTTTATTTTCAATATAAGTCTTAATTTCTTTATCTGTCATATCAAATAATTTATCAAGAGATTTAAAATGAAATCCCGTAGATGTTTGCCAAAAAAGATATCCTGCAGTGTTTCCTAATGAATTTTGACCATCTGATGTTTGTAAATTAGGAATAGCAAGTCTTTGAAGATCTAAAAGCATTTCAAATGGATATCTTTCATTACCCCATTCATGATATTGATTAAGTGTTTCATCAATATCTATACTATTAGCTGATTTTAAATCCCCCTTAAAAATAGTGTTCACAAGAGTAGATATCTTTCCACTATATTGTCTCCTACATCTATTATCTAAAAGAGTATTATCAAATGCTTCTTTACCTACAGCAGTTATAATAAAAGTTTGATTCTGAAATGATTGTTTAGCAGAAGTTACACTCGCTAATCTTAAATCTAAACCATCCTCATTTGCCAAACTAACCTTATTACCTTTCATATCTTCTATTTCAAATACTATTTCTTCAGTTCCTGTACAAAATTCACCATCCAATAAACCAACAGCCTCCCCATCCTCATCTTTATCAGGAACAGTATTACCAGTATCAGCCACATAACCAGTCACTTCAATATATGGTGAAAAAACACTTTCCCTATATTCAATACGAGCAGTACCTGCCCTGAGATCTATCCTTTCTTGAGGGTTGATATTGGATTTAATCTCAAACCAATTAAATTTTAAGGATTCCTTTACTGCCATATATCTTTTTTATTATACTTCTATTGGCTGTATATATGTAGTAGTATTCTCGATGATCATCATACCATCACTACCATAAGAGGGTCTAGTATCTAATCCATCTGCTTTTCTCTGAGTATTATTGGAAATAATATCTTCAGAATTAACAAGGGTTCTCTCCTCTTTCATTTCCTTATCTTCACCATCTTCTTTTTTAAGTTCTTTTTCTTTGAAAATAGCATCATAAATCGCACCAGCTAACATATCACCACCAG
>CETH01049892.1_pt1 | contig 14431 bp, 11 predicted proteins | sample 361461 | NCBI WGS metagenome assembly CETH01 (sample SAMEA2622695, study PRJEB7988) | marine metagenome | isolation source: saline water (ENVO:00002010), including
CGTTCACAAATTTTCCAATTCGTGGACCTAACACAACAAGTACACCTAAGGCAAATCCACCACAAACTGCGTGAATTACACCAGAAGCATAAGCGTCATGGTAACCTAAAACTTTAACCATCCAGCCATCAAAGTGCCAGCCCCAAGATGCATCAATTGTCCAGAACACAGAACCAATTGCAATTGCTAAAACACCAAATGCACTAATTCTAATTCTTTCAATGACGGCTCCTGAAACTATTGAAGCGGCAGTCCATGAGAACAGCAAGAATGCTGCCCAAAACACACCACTGATATGGTCACCTAAATTAATAGCCATCGCAGCACCAGCAGGGTTACCTAATTCATTAGCTCCCCATCCGTCTGCTACTAAGTTCATCCCAGACTCACCACTTATAATTGATGTTCCTAGGCCTGGACCATTAATGAAGGCCCAATAAATCCACCAACCAAAGAAAAACCAGGTTACTGTTACCAGCGGTATCAGCATCGTGTTCTTCATAAGAGTGTGTTGATGGTTTTTGTAACGAGAGACTCCAACCTCATACATGCAGAATCCCACGTGAATTAAAAACATGAGAACTACTGTGATCCAGTAGTAAAATTCTGTAAATATGGTGACCAGAGCCGATAACTCATTATCCATATTTCTCTCCCCTTAATAATTATTAAAAAGTACTATGAAATATTGTAGAGTATAGGAAGGTTTGCACAAGAAAGAGAATCTCTTGTTTTATAAGGACTTAGTAAAAAAATAAATATATATAGAATCTATACATATTAATTCTAAACATAATTGACACATACAAAAATGAAATCAATTGATCTAGTTTCCGTGAATTGTTGTGGTGAGGTAGGAGATGTTATTGTCAATGGAGTGGAGCCACCCCAGGGCGTATCAGTTTTTGAACAAGCAGAGTTTATCAAACAGGATAAGAAGTTGTGGAATTATGTTTTAAATGAGCCACGAGGTGGCGTTTTTAAGCATGTTAACCTAATTCTGCCTTCAAAAAACCCTGCTGCAGACATGGGTTTTATTATTATGGAGCCTGCAGACGTGCCACCGATGTCGGGGAGCAATTCAATTTGTGTAGCAACAGTATTATTAGAGAAAGGTATCATTCCAATAACAAATTCTAAAATGAATATTACATTGGAAGCGCCAGGTGGATTAATTAATGTTGAAGCAAAGTGCAATGGACAGAAAGTCGAAAGTGTGAAAGTAAAAAACTTTCCTTCCTTTGTTTTAGATTTAGAAAAAGAAATTAAAGTTGAAGGGATTGGAAATTTAATTGTTACTACTGCTTATGGTGGTGACTGTTTTGTTTTAGTTAACAGTAAAGATTTAGGAATTGAAATCAAACCAGATAATGCGGATCAAATTGTTACCGCATGCTCTAAAATAATCAAAGCTGCGAATGAACAACTAGGATTTAGTCATCCACTAACTCCAAACATGAATGCAATTTCTTTTTGTATGTTAATGGATAAGCCTGAAGTGAATCCAGATGGTATAAAACAAGCACGTAATACAGTTTGTATCAGACCAAAGAAGCTTGATCGTTCGCCATGTGGTACAGGAACTTCAGCAAGATTGGCATATATGCATCTTAAAAATGAAATAAAATTAAATGAAAAATTTATTTCACAGTCAATTTTAGATACAACTTTTGAATGTGAGTTAGTCAGTAAAGAAGAAAAGAATGGAACTATATGTGTTGTTCCTGAAATTAAAGGTCAAGCATGGATAACCGGAGAGCAGAAATTATATCTTGATGATAATAATCCTTTTCCAAACGGATATCGATTAACTGATACTTGGCCTAAAGAATAAAAAATTTTAATGAAATTATCGGTGAGCAATGCCGCGAAGATTTTCTGATCTTCGACGAAGCATTTCTACAGTGGTTAGTAAAAATATTGAGAGTGCGACAAGACAAGTTGCCATACACAAGATTACAGGACTGATTTCTTGACGGATACCTGCCCACATTTGTTTTGGAATAGTTAACTGCTCAATACTTGCCATAAACATTACAATTACAACTTCATCAAATGATGTAATGAAAGCAAAAAGCGCCCCAGAAATAATTCCTGGAAGAATTAATGGCATCGTAACTTTAAAGAAAGTTTTCATCGGTTTGGCGCCTAAACTTTGTGCAGCTCTGGTCATATTTGTATCGTATCCAACTAGTGTTGCGGTTACAGTAATTACTACAAATGGAGTTGAAAGAGCTACATGAGCTAAAATAATTCCGGTGAAAGTATAAACTAAGTTAACTTTTGCATAGAAGAAAAACATTCCAGCAGCAGTAATAATTAAAGGAACAATCATTGGGCTTATCAATATTGACATGATTAGACCTTTAAATGGCATATTCGGTTTACTCAGTCCAAGAGCGGCAACAGTTCCAAGAGTAGTAGCAATTAAGGTTGAGATTGTTCCTACATAGAAACTATTTACCGTGCCTCTTATCCATTTATCACCGCACGGAGTTGTTAAGTTTTTATCTTCACAAATTCCAACCATGTATCGATACCAACGAAGAGACCAGGCATCAGGATCTGGAGGCCAGGACATCATTCCTTCAGTAAAAAGGAAAAAAGGAGATGAACTAAAGGAAATTGGGATAATCGCAACCAATGGAGCCATCAAAAAGAAGAATACAACTCCACAGAAAAATATATAGAAGTAGTAAAATATTCTTTCTCCTGGTTTGGTATATGAAGGTAAAGCCATAGTTATCCTAATTTAATGTTCTCAATTCCAACAATTCTATTATAGAGCCAATAAAGAATTAACATGATGCCAAGTAGTATGGCTCCCATTGCAGCACATAAGCCCCAATTTAAAGTTGTTTTTAAATGATAAGCAATCCAATGCCCAATTAACTGTCCATCCTTACCACCAACTAGTTCAGGAGTAATAAAATATCCTATCGCAAGTACAAATACTAAAAGTCCACCCGCACTCATTCCAGGAACGGTCTGAGGTAAATATACTCTGATAAAAGCTGTAAAAGGTTTTGCTCCAAGATTTGCCGCTGCACGTAAATGACTCGGTGGAATAACTTTCATGACACTGTAAAGTGGAAGTATCATGAATGGGAGTAATATCTGTGTCATTGCAATCAGTGTTCCGGTTTCATTGTAAACCATCTGGATCCGACCATCATCGGATAATACTCCAAGCCATACTAAGACTCCATTGATCACACCATTTTGTTGTAACATAACAATCCATGCAGTTGTTCTGACCAGTAGTGATGTCCAAAAAGGAAGTAAAACAAAAATCATTAACAAGTTGCTATAACGAAGTGGTAAATTTGCTAACAGATGAGCTACAGGAAAACCAAGAAGGAGACAAAAAATAGTAACATAAACACTGACTTTAAAAGTTTTGATCCATGTTTTGACGTAAATTCTTCTCTCTTCAGACTGCATGACGACATTCATTTCAGCGTCATATGTTCTATCGATAGCATTCCAATAATAAATAGGTGTACGCTCGTTAATCATTTGTGTCATTGCGTACCAATAAGTTCGATCAGCCCACTTTTCATTTATTTCGATTAAGCGTTCTTTATATGAAGATATTACAACTTCGGACTTAAGATCTTTTTTAATTTGTCTTTGAGTTTTTTTGATAAGACTTTTCCAACCAGATTTGGAATAGTTCATTCGGGTTAATGCTCTTCCAATTTGAATTTTATCGCCTTCGCCGAGTTCAAAATAGATTGCTTTAAAAACCTCTTCAGGTGGCAGCTCGTCCACGTCTTTGTCCCATTTTTGGTATTCTTCAAAGGTTTTCGGATAAACTGTATTGATCTGACTATCGTCAATACTTCTGCCAAGCATGTCAAAGATAGGGACAACAAATGTAACAATAATGAAAAGTAGAAGAGGGAAAACAAGAAAAAAAGCTTTAATTTTATTTCTTCTTTCAGTCTTTTTAAGACTTTCCTTTAGAGGAATTCCGTCAGTTGTTAGTAATACTTGTTCAGCGGTAGAGATATGAGCCTCCATAAAAAAAGGGGTGAGATTTATGTCTCACCCCTTTAAATAATAAAGTAACTTTACTTATCGTTCAAGCTTAGTTACCCATCCATGCGCCATAACGCTCACTAATTTCTGATCCATTGTCAGCCCACCAAGTAGGGTCTCCAATTACAGAAATAGCTAATTTCTCAGGCGTGTTAGGCATTTGGTCTAATACACTTATACCAGTATGGAACCATGGCTCACCAGCAGCGATAATATCGATACCAGATGCTCTCATTGGTCCATAAGTAATGTATTTAGCTTGTTCAGCTTGTGACTCAGAAGAAGATGCATGAATCATAAAGTCAATCGCAGCATCTCTATTAGGTGCACCGTTCATAAGACAAATATACTCTTGTTCGATTACTTGTCCTTCCCAAATGTATTCGAAGTTTTCACCTTCACTTAGATTTGCAGCACCAACTCTTCCGTTATAAGCAAGAGACATAACAACCTCTCCACTTTTAACTAACTCTAATGGTTTTGAACCAGCAGACCAGTGAACGATATGGTCTTTGATTGTGTCAAGCTTAGCAAACGCACGGTCAACACCTTCAGATGTTTCTAGTACGTCATATACGTCGTTAACTCCAACGCCGTCAGCAACTAAAGCCATCTCAACGATAGCATTTGCCCATGTATGAACACCTCTTTTTCCTGGGAAGTTTTCAACATCAAAGAAGTCAGCAATACCTTCAGGTTTTGCACCACTCCAGTTTCCAGGGAAATTGTCTGGATCGTAGAAAGCTACATAAGTCCAGAAAATTTGAGGAGCACAACATGGAGGCATAATAGTTACTCCACTTGCAGCTAAATCATCTTCCATAGATGTTCCATCCGGAGCTGGCGTCCATTCAACGTGAGAAAGATCTTCAAATAATCCCTCATCACAACCAATGATTGCTTCACTTGGAAGAACGTCAACGATATCCCAAGCTACGTTCCCACTTTCAACTTGTGCACGAACTTCACCTAAACCACCGTTGTATGGCTCAAAAATGATTGAGTCAGGGTCACTGTATGTGTCCCCATAAGCTTTAATTTGACTCTCTGTATATGCTCCACCCCATGAAACAAAAGTAACCTCTGCAGAGGCTGAGAAAGGAAGAACAGAAAGAAAAGCAAAAGCTATAATAGTCTTAAAAAATTTAGACATTATTTATTTCTCCTTAGTTTATAAAAGTTTTAAAAAAGCCTTTTTAAAAGTCGAAAAGTCTAACATGCTTATAGATGAAATAAAGTACTAATTTGGGAGTCTAAGTAATTGATTCAATGCAGAAAAAGTAATTTAGGAATTGGGATTTTAGAGATCTAGAGCTCTTATATCATCTGGAGCCCAAGATAAATCGACGCTATCACCTTCTTTAAAAGAGATATTGCCTTCATTAGAGATTTTAACAATAAATTCATTGTTTCCGCAAACGTTCAGCCTAACTCGAATATGATCTCCGAGATAAATTAATTCTTCAACTTTTCCAGTAAACCTGTTTTCTGAAGAATTCGATCCAACAGATACTCTTTCTGGTCGAACTGAAAGTTGAGTTTTTTGCCCAGTACTATCAACATTGACCATAAGTGCTTTTGTTGATCCACCGCCGTCTATATCAACCTCACAATATTGTCCATTAACACTCTTAACCGTTCCGGTTAATTTGTTATTTTCTCCAATGAACTGAGCAACAAAAGAATTATCCGGCTTCTCATACAATACATCTGGCGTTGAAAGCTGTTGAATGACCCCATCGTTGAAAACACCAATTCGATTTGACATCGTCAAAGCTTCGCTTTGATCATGTGTAACATAAACAACTGTAATTCCAATTCTTTCATGGATATGTTTGATTTCATATTGCATTTGCTCTCTTAGATTTTTATCTAGTGCGCCAAGAGGTTCATCCATAAGAACTAGTTGAGGTTCAAATACTAAAGCACGTGCTAAAGCGACACGTTGCTGTTGTCCACCTGATAGCTGAGCAGGGAAACGTGTTCCAAATTCTCCAAGTTCAACCATATCAAGAGCAGCTTTAACTTTTTCTTGTGCATCTGCTTTTGAAATTTTTCTAACCTCTAGTGGGAAAGCGAGGTTTTCTTGAACAGTCATGTGAGGAAACAGTGCATAGTTCTGAAAGACCATGCCGATGCCTCTTTCATATGGAGCAATTTTACTGATTGGAGTTCCTTTAAGATAAATTTCACCATTCGTTGGAGTTTCAAATCCAGCCAGCATCATTAAAGTAGTTGTTTTTCCTGAGCCCGAAGGGCCAAGAAGAGTTAAAAACTCTCCTTCAGCGATATCAACATTTAGGTCTTTAACAACTAGAACTTCGCCATCATAGCTTTTATCGATACGTTCAAATTTTACAAAATCTTCCATAATTTTAATCCTGTCGGAAAACATAACATGGATTAATTAACAAAATCTAGGTAATTGTTTGTTTTTAAAGTTATTGTTGCGACAATTTTGATTTATAAAAACATCGAAATTAGCTTATTTGAGGGTTATATTGTTCATTAGGGATATAAATGAATACACATATTAATCAGTATATAGAAAGATTCGAAAATGTCTGCTTTGATGTTGCTGAATTGAATAAAGCTGTAGATGACCTTGTCAAAATAAGACCTTTTGAAAATACGCCTCCAAAAGACGGGCTTCTTTATTCTAATGCAATTTGTTTAAACTATGATGCAAAAGAGCTTGATGAGTGGTTTGGAGGAAACGTTAGGGGTAAATATTGGACAAAACCCGATTCATCTTTCGAAGAAATGGAACGTGAGCCATATATAGATGAGTCTCGCTACACCCTATTTAATGAAAAGTTGAATGATACATATTTTAAATACGTTTATGATAAAATTAATGAATTTTTTGAAATTGGAAGATGCAGAGTTATTAAGATGCCACAAAGAACAACCCTAAGTTGGCATCGGGATCCTGAAAAAAGATTACACATAGCTATTAAAACAAATCATGGCGCTAGAATGTTTATAGAACATACTGGTTATCATATTCCTGCTGATGGGAATATCTACGTTACTGATAACACTAAATATCACACTGCAATCAATGGTGGGGAAGAAGACAGAATTCACCTTGTTGCAACAGTCCTTGGAACAAAATAATATTTTAAGATCTTACTTTTATTGTTCTATGGCAAAATAGGGCATAAAATAAATTATTATTTATGGAAAAATATCAACACTACATTAATGGGAAATGGGTAGACAGCGTTGTTAAGGGTGAAAGCATTATTGTTAATGATCCTGCCACTGAAGAAGCTATTGGTGAGATTAGTTGTGCTGTTAAAGACGACGTAGACTTAGCAGTTCAATCAGCAAAAAAATCTTATGAGTCTAGAATCCTAGTAGATATGGCCCCGATGGAGCGTGCTAATCTAATGCGTAAGATCGCTGATGAATTAAGAAAAGTTAGTAAAGAGGGAGGCAAAATACTTTGCTTAGAAAATGGAAAACTATTACCTGCAGCAGAGTTTGAATTTATAGATGCAGCAAATTATTTTGATTATTACAGTGGCCTTACAGATAAAATTGAAGGAAGAACAATACCTGTAAACAGTCAAGTTATGGACTATACCATTTATGAGCCTTATGGAGTTTCTGCACATATTGTTCCTTGGAATTATCCTATATCGATGCTTGCAAGATCATTATCGTGTGCGTTCGCTGCGGGAAATTCAACTGTCGTTAAAACAGCTGAGCTAACGCCGCTCTCTACAGCTTCTGCATTTGCAAAAGCAATTGACAATGCAGGTGTTCCACCTGGACTTATTAATATTATTTGTGGTTATGGTAGTGGAGCGGGGAATGACCTAACAGCTCATAAAGATGTAGCACAAATTACTTTTACTGGCTCAGTTCAAACAGGAAAGGCAATACTTCATGCTGCAGCTGAACGAGCAATCCCTGCAGTTGTAGAATTGGGTGGTAAGTCTGCTGCTGTGGTTATGCCAGATGCAGATCTAGATAAAGTTGTGAACTCAGCAAAGGGAGCTATCTTTGGCCAAGCTGGACAAATTTGTTCTGCAATGTCTAGAGTAATCGCACATAAGTCAATTAAGAATGAACTTGTTGACAAGCTTGCAAATCTTGCAACGTCATTAAAAGTTGGACATGGATCTGAAGATGGGACTGAACTCACACCAGTTATTTCAGAAGAACAGTTGCAAAAAATAGAAAATTTTTCTAGATCAGGTCAACAAGCTGGTGCCAATACTATCGCTGGTGGCAATAGAGTTGATCGAAAAGGTTATTATTTTGAAGCGACAGTATTTGACAATGTAAAGCCTGAAATGACAATTGCACAAGAAGAAATTTTTGGACCAGTTCTTTCCGTTCTAGAATATAATGACCAGGACGAAGCTATTGACATTGCAAATAACACTGAATTTGGACTAGCTGCTGGAGTTTTTACTAACGATGTCAATCAAGCGACTAAGATGGCCTCTCAATTAAATGGAGGTCAAATATATGTTAACAGTTGGTTTACAGGAAGTGTTGCTACTCCTTTTGGAGGTTATAAACAATCTGGTTATAGTCGTGAAAAAGGACAGGAGGCGATCAAGAGTTACCTTCAGTTAAAAAATATCGGAATTCAATTATAAAAAAATTTTAAACTAATCATTGTCCACTAGCCCAGCACCTGCTGCAGTAGTTTTTGATCGTTCGCTCTCTTCAACAAATGTATCAGTAGATAATTTATAAAGTTTTTCCCAAGTCTCAGGTTTAAAGGAATCTTCATTTTCAAGAACATGAATTTCAAATGATTTGCATGATTTTAAAATTTTATTCTGTATATCCATATTTGAAGATATAAATTGATTTAAGTTTAGGTTGATTTCGTATTCATCCATTTTAACCATGATCATTTTTCCAATTTTGTAAGATAGACGATTTATAAAAGGAAGAATGAGTATTGGATAATCTATTGAATCAAATTTTAGAGTTTTTAATTCTAATACCTGTTCAGCTGCATCGATTAATGCAGTTCCGGTATAAAATGGGCAAAATGAGTTTCCTTGAGGTAAATTATTTTTAAGAATTTCTTTTGGCCCTTCTGGCGTATAGTCTTTTAATTGTTGAAGATAATCATTTAAATTTTCGATACCACCAATTCCAAATAATTCTAAGGTTCTAATATTTTTTCCAACTTCTTCAGCAATTCCCCAAGAGAAACCTGAAGCTTTCGTTGCTCGCTTTGATACGGTATCAATTTCACTTGAAGATTTCATTTAAGACTGTCTCTCATAAATCCACATATCATTTGAAGCATTGACTTCATTCATAAGAGGAGCTCCTTGATACATACAGATTCGTAGCCACTTATCTGATCGAGGATCAAATTTTTGAGCACCAAAGAAAGATAATTTAAATCTAAGCATATCAATTGGAATTAGGTTTTGACCAATTGTGTTATCTTGTATTTCTGCATATGGAAATTTTTCAACCATGCTGCAGCGTCTTACAACATGCCTTAGATCATCATTTTGAATTAAGAATTGAGAAATTTTTTGATTTGAATGTGCTTTAGACAATCTTTCGAACAGGGTAACGATATCTCTTGCAATAGCTAAGGGTTGTTCTAATTCTGATCCTTCTTCTTCATAACGATTGGCGACACGGGGCTCTTCTTTATTTTTAGAAATAAACCAGAAATGGGAAATGGATTCTTTTTTCTTAAAATCAATTGCTAACATATTTTTGTAATTCTTTTTAATTAAGGAAATTAGATCATTAACTGTATTTTTAGCTGGTATATCAAAATATTGATCTTCGTCTGAACTCATTTTTTTTATTAGAGGATTTATTATTTCATCATATGGCTCCATTAACATAGAAACAATGTACTCAATTCCTTCTTCGCTAAGATTTACCTCTATCCACTGATATAAACTATTCCACAGATATTCTTGATTAATATTTAACTCTTTAAGAAATTTAGTTTCGAATATTTTTAAGTCATTCTTTAAAGATTCAATCTTTTTATTTTGATAATCACTTTCAGTTTTCCAGGTATCAATAGTATATTTTGACTGATGCAAGCAATTCTTGAACATTTCAAAATCGTTTAAATCTACTTTTTTAATTGAACGGATTTGTTTCAAAGCATCTTCTCTTGCAAATATCCACTTATGTAAGAGTGTTGGATGATTAACAATAAAGGGTGCCATGCCAAGACCTGTTGAATTGCCAATCCCAAGTCTGCGCGCAATTTTATTATCTAAAGTAACAGCCGTTTTAGGACTTCTAGATTTACTAATATGATTTACTTGATCAAAAGTAAATTCACGAACTAGATAAACCAACATCATCTCCAGTCTAAAAGGACCGTTAATTTCTGGTCGATCTTTAATTCGATAACGATCCGCTAAACCAAATTTTCCCGAACCGTATACCGCCGTAGTTCGATATAAATATCCAACTTCATTAATAATGTTTATTTCGGGTTGTTTTCCTGCAGATAAGCTTTCTACCACATGATCAAAAATTCGAACCGATTTATTAGCGCGAGACAAAGTTAGTTCCTTATAAGACATCCTGCCCACTTCTTGCTTTGGAGCATTGTTTCTAAGTCTTTCAATATCTTCTTTTGTTGGAATGCCATCGTGCAAAACAAAGGCTGCATCCCATTTTGTAGCGATAACACGGTCTGATCTTTCACTCGATTCCAATTCGTTAGCAAAACAAATAAGTGAATAAATTCTGTCTTTATTTTTAACCGAATAGATTGCAGTGCCGTACCCATTATGATCTAGGTCAAAGAGGTCTTGTTTAAAATCCCACCCCTTAAATTCTCTAATGAAACTTCTAAGGAATGATAGCTTGGATTGGTGAAATGATCCTAGTCGAGATAGGGTCATAACTTGATTTGGATTACGATGTTCAATATTAACCATTTTAATTAATGAAATTTTTATAAAAGTTGAACCAGTTGTTTCCTAGTATGCCGCTGACTTCGCTGTCATTAAAACCAACTACTTTTAATCCTTTTTCAATATTGTTAAACCCTGATGTGTCTTTAAACCAATCTGGCTGTTTAGGAAACGAAGCATCATCTACAGATCCTTCACCAAAATCTTTAGTTTTAGTCCACGTTCCATTTCTCATCCAATCAACGACAGAATCGGGTTGATCTAAACAAAGATCAGATCCAATACCAATATTTTCATTGCCAATAAGTTCAGCAGTTTTAGCAACCATAGAGCAAAAACTTTCAAGACTGCAGTTGCTCCCATTTAATAAATGATGTGGATACAACGATAAGCCAATCATGCCCCCAGATTCTGCAAGAGCTTTTAAGAGATCATTTGACTTGTTCCTTTTTGCGTTATGCCAAAATGAAGGGTTAGCATGAGTGATAGCTATTGGTTTTTCTGATATCTCAATAGCGTCTAATGAAGATTTTTCCGCCGAGTGTGACATGTCAACAATTACACCAACTCTATTCATTTCTTTAATAACTTCTCTTCCCATTCTAGTGACTCCACTATCATGTGTTTCATAGCATCCTGTAGCAAGTAAAGATTGGTTATTATAAGTAAGTTGCATAAACACTGCGCCCATGTCATGTATAGACTTGACTAAATTAATATCATCTTCAATTGGAGAACAATTTTGGAATCCAAAGAAAATTGCAGTTTTATTTTCTTGTTTAGCTTTCTCTATGTCGTGAAATGTTTTTCCATGGAAAATCAAATCTGAGAATTTATCAAAACGATTATGCCAATCTTCGACATTCTTTTTTACTTCGTCAAAGTCTTCATGATAAGCAATTGTTACATGTACCGCATCAATCTGCGCATCCCGATTCATTTTAAAGATTTTTTCAGACCAGTTACAATATTGTAAGTTATCTATTCTGTAATTTTTCATTGTTTTTGCTTCTCATTATCTACCATGTTAGCAGTTGATTTTCTATCAAAGTAATGCTCCAGAAAGTGTTGAAAAATAATGAACTTTGACAAAAGTAGAGGCTAGACGCAAATATCTTTTTCAGCTACCATTTCCTCCGGATATTAAAAAATTGGGGGAACCATGACTGATCTAGAACAACACGTTAACCAACCAGGCAGAGATAAGCTTGTTAAAGAAGTAAGAAACAAGATTAATGAATTAGGCATAACATATATTTATTTTCAATTTATATCTGTTACAGGTCGAATTGTAGGAAAAGGCATTCCAGCTGCACATTGGGAGCGCACAGCTGAAAGAGGATTTCAATTAGTTTATGGATCAACTGCAAATTTATTTATTGATAGACATGGTGATTACATTGGTTACGGACCCGAGGCGATGGAGCTTGTTGGTATTCCAGATCCTGAAACTTTCGTTCAACTACCTTGGGACAAAAGAGTTGGTCGAGTTTATTGCACATGTTTTAGAAATAGAGAGGAAAGAGAAAATCCAGGTGGCCATCTAACTTCAGACTGTAGAGGTAATTTAAGAATACATCACAATGAATTTAAAGAGAAACACGGAGGCATGCAACTAAGAGTTGGAACAGAACCTGAAATGATGTGGCTTAAAAGAGATGAAAGTGGAGCACCGACAGGAGAAGGATTTTCTAAACCGTTCTGTTACCACATTGATCAGTTTGAGTCTCTAAGGCCTGTATTTATGAAAGTGATTGAGTATTCGAATGCTATGGGTCTTGACATGATACAGGGAGATCATGAGGACGCACCAGGGCAACTAGAATTAAACTGGACATATGATGATGTTTTAAGAAACGCAGATAGACTTTCAACTTATAGGCAGGTTTGTGCCCAGGTAGCAAGAGAACACAATTTAATAGCATGTTTTATGACAAAACCTTTTATGGGGGTTTCAGCAAGTGGATGTCATACAAATATGTCACTGTGGACTGGAGGCAAAGATATAGTTAATGAATTAGGTCATAAATCTCTTCCAGGTAATGACGGAGCATTTACATATATTGAAGGTGGAGAAAATTTGTTTATGCCAGATACTGATGACCAACAACTGCCAGGTAAAGTTGGCCTTCAAGCAATTGGTGGGGTGATGAAGCACCTAGGAGCTTTAACTGCTATTGGATCATCTACAGTTAATTCATATAGACGTTTATGGGATCAGGGTTTTTGGGCTCCAGTTTATGCTGACTGGGGTTATCAAAACCGAACTTGTGGTTTAAGAGTTTCTGCACCAGGAAGATTTGAATATCGTTCAGTGGATTCAATGCATAATCCATACTTAATGGGCTCTGGATTACTTAAAGCTTTTGATGATGGAATCTCAAATGATATAGATCCTGGCAAACCAGAGAATACAAATATGTATGAAGCTGTTGCAGCTGGGAAAGACGTTAAAAAACTTCCTTTAAGTCTAGGAGAAGCTTTGGATAGACTTGATGAAGATGAAGTGATTAAATCTGCAATGCCAGATGAGATGTATAGGGTATTTAAACATTACAAGAGAGACGAATGGGAAAAATTCTTAGGTGCCACGACTCAATGGGATCTTGACACCTACTTGGATTGCCTCCCATAATATAAAAGTAAGGGATACTAAATATGTGTGGAATAGCTGGCCTTATCCATAAAGGCAAAACAGTTAAAATAGGACATGAACTAGAAAACATGTTGCAGGCACTTAAGCATAGAGGGCCAGATTCAACTGGTTTTGCTTTATATGGTGAAGGTCATGACAATGATTACATAATGCGTTTTAAGGTTGGTGAGAATGTTAAAGAGGGAAGTTCAGCGGTAAATGAAGATAAGTCTGTTTACGACGCTCGAAAAAAACAAGTCGATACTCACCTAAAGGAACTTGGAGCGGAAGTAGTTAAAGAAGAACAAATTACACCATATTCATTTAAATACATTATGAAATACGATGGTGACTTGATGGAATTTTCAAAAACTGTTGAGAGCGTTGAGATGGCAGAAATACTTTCAATTGGTAAGCATCTAGAATTAGTTAAAGATATAGGAGATGCTGGAGTTGTTTCTAAACAATATAGTCTAGATAAGATTAATGGTACGCATGGAATAGGGCATACAAGAATGGCAACAGAGTCTGGAGTTGATATTCGTTCAGCTCACCCTTTCTGGGGTTATCCTTTTAGCGATGTTTCTGTTGTTCACAATGGTCAATTAACCAACTACTGGAATAATAGAAGAAGACTAGAAAATAAAGGCATGAGATTTATGTCTGAATGTGATTCAGAATTAATTGCAGTGTATCTAGCTCAAAAAATGAGAACGGGTGCAACATTGGAAGAAGGTATGAGAGATTCATTAACTGAACTTGATGGAGTGTTTACTTATTTAGTTGCAACCCAAGATTCACTTGGTATGGCTAAAGATACAATGGCAGCAAAGCCTATGGTTCTTTATGAATCAGATGATCTTGT
>CETH01161093.1_pt1 | contig 14421 bp, 12 predicted proteins | sample 361461 | NCBI WGS metagenome assembly CETH01 (sample SAMEA2622695, study PRJEB7988) | marine metagenome | isolation source: saline water (ENVO:00002010), including
TGTTTTCTTAATTGAATATTTTGCGGAATTTTTTGTAATCCATCAAGCAATACATATTCTGCACTGTCAAACCTTCCAATTTGTGTATATGCAAAAGAATAATATTGGTAGATCTCCTCTGGCGGAGCATAAACAACGTTCCATTCATCACAGCTTAGATCCGTAATTTCGCCATATACTCTGATTGTTTGCTTCCAATCACGATTACGATAGTACTCTGCAGCGCTACTCATTAAACGAGGACACCTAACTCCTCTTAATGAATCCAGCCTTGCCTTTTCTTTTGCAAAATCAGCATCAGATTTATCCTGTGGGGGTACGCACATTGTAATTATAAAAATCAAGCACCATATTAATGGAAATTTAAAATCTTGTGGTCTCATACTATCTTTGTCTCCTCTTTATAAACCAAATATCAGCAATATTAAGTCCTATTTGGAATTGTCTTAGTTTTTCATCTCCATATATATCTGGATAATCACGAAAACCAGAGTAATAGGTAAAATCAATCTGGTTTCCAACATTCTTAAATTTATATCCAAATCCTATAGTATATCCAAACTGTGTTATATCATTTTTATTATCTATCCTAGATTGAGTATTGAAATCATATTCATCAAAAGAAATATTGCTGATAGCGATACCTGATCTAAAAGTGAAATTATCAATGAAATTATATGATAAATCATTTGGATACCAAATGAAGCCAAAAGAAATATTTTCATTACTTTTGATTCTATAATTAAAACTATTTGGAAGTTGTATATCAAACGATGAATGATCTTTACTTCTTTCAAACTCTCCAGATATTTGAATTCTATTTAATATATTTTTTGATAATCCAATGCCCACTGATGATTTATCATGAATACTTGTTATTCTTGATTCGGTAGGACTAGGAATATCATTTGGATGCGGAAAATCATATCCTGGATTTAGTAGACTATAGGTAAAATCATGATACCCATTATTGTTAGTATCATCATATGGATACATTTTTGTATGGATTGCTTCTAATGGATTTAAAGATAAAGAAGACTTAAAATAAAAATTACCAAAGCTTGATTTCTGACTAATATATATTATGGTATTAACTCCAGAATAATTTAGTCTAGATGTATGAGAATAAGGTATCTGATTAAGAACTAAACTATTATTTTGTCTTGATGAACCAAATAGTAGCTGCATTGTTAAACCTACATCATTACCTTTAAATAGTGAGGCTGACATTGATAAATCAAAAGCCATAATACCTCCAGCCTGCTCATATTCTTTTTTTATTGAAATAGTATCGTCAAAAACTAGGATATTCTCATATAATGTATCTGCCAGGATTACTTGCTGATATGCGTACGGATGCAACTCAATCCCAAGAGAATATTTCTGTTTGATGGGAATGATTAATTGAGCGGATTGAAGATTAGAAAAACTATTATTCGCCTTACTTTTATTTATTTTTGATTCAAGTCCATTATAAGAAACCGATAGGTGAGTATACTTTAGGTTTGACCATGTCGCTGGATTTGATAATGAAATTTGATTCTGAAATGATGGAACTAAACCAATTGAGCCAATACCACCTTGAGAAGGTGAACTCCATCTTTGATAATTTCCTATACCAAAACTATTCAATGGACCCTGGCTAAAAACCAGGGAAAATAAAAAGGAAACCTGAATCAAATTTTTAGGGTGCAGCATATAGGATCTCTACTCTGTTTAAATCATTATCAAGGTCAAATTCAACAGTGTCAAATAAACTATTATTAATACTAGAATAGAATTTCATACCCGCATTCTTCAATGTATCAACCATTAGCACTGACTGGAAATATGATTTAAGAGATATCTGAAGTTTTCCTTCAGAAGTACTAGAATTTGAAAAATGTGCACCTAAATTCTCATATGGATCAGAATTGAAAATTAAAGGATGATCATTATTTATATCGCCAATTAATGGTTCCATTCTAATTGAATATGAATCTAATGAATCCTCTTTTTGATAAAAGAATAAATTTGCATAGCGAATTATAGAAAAAAATGGAAGAGAAAGAGAATCAAAAGGAATATTAATAATCGATCTATATCCTCTTCCCCTATTAAGCATAATTGTGTTATCTGGTATCTCACTTGGATTTGAGTTGTCTATTGTTGATATATCCTCTGACACATAAACAATCCTTGTTAAAGTATCAATTAATGTTTCTTCTGAATTAGCACTGTTTACTGATCTATAATAGATTTCAATCTTAGGATCTAAGGAACCGGCATTATATTCTCTGCTAAATAATTCAACGAATGAGCTATCCGACCCATTAAAAAATGATAAAGAAAAAGTCCTATGATAATTTGTAGTATCAGATAAGGATATTATTTGAGGACTTAAATCCCAGGATAAAATCGTTTCTTGAAAAAAACTAATAGTATCAGATGTATCAGATCTTACACTAATATTTGGAGTACCTAATTCATTCCAACTTGAAAAATCCAAATCGTAAAGATCAGCAATATGACTATTTTGCTCGCTAAAAATCGAATCATTAATATAAAATAAATGCAAATTTAAATCATTATTAAGGAGACTATCCTCAGTATAAACCTTTAAAAAAATGCTATCAATAGTTACTGATGAATCTAAAAACGTACCCCACCCATTTGATGGAAATTTTAGAAGAGAAGAGGGAAATGTAAAATTTTCTCTGTTCCCTATATATAATTTTTTATATGCGCTAATATCTGGAGATATTTGATAGGTGAAACCTGAAATATTTTGTAATAGTAGTGTATCTAATGATAAATCATTTGTTGATAAATCTGCCTGAATTGGGTCTTCAGAGCAGTTTATTAATAGTAGAAGAAAACTAGATAAACCTGCTGCAGTTATCAACCTAGCGAAATACATTAAATTAATTTGACTTTTCGTCTCTTATTTGGAGGTGAGTTTAGAAATAATTTGATCTAAGGAATTAGTAACTGAATTATAATCCAAATTTTCAATACCCTTTTGCTCAAATACCGTGAGCTTATTTTTATTATCTTTAAATGCTGCCTTTTTCATCAATTTCGAGGATATTTTTGCACCTGGCTTATCTATGATCAAAATTGCATCAGCATAATAACTTGCAACATCGTATAAATTTACTTTATTACCTTTCAAACTCGACGGTACTTCAATTCCAAAACCTAATAATTCCGACTTATCTGCTAATGAATATTCATCCAAATCATGAATGACCAAAACAGTCTTTATATCATCATAAAAATCATTAGTTCCTTCATATTCATTTTTATAGATAGTTGGTATCAGAGCTGATTGCCAACCATTGCAAACAAATATATCAGGAACCCAAAATAGATGAGGTAAAGTACTTATTACTGCTTTTGAAAAGTAAGCATATCTTTCAGGGTTATCAATTAAAACTCTACCATTTTTAGATTTGTACAATAAATTTGTCAAAGGCTTGAACCAATATTCATTTTCCAAGAAATAGACCTGAACTCTTGTTTTTGGAATGAAAGCGCTTTTTGCACTAGCTACTTCATTCTCACCACAAAATTCAAACGGTATTTCTCTAAGTCTAATGACTTCTCTTAAAATATACTTTCTCTCGCTGATGAATCCATACTTAGGTAGTATTGTGCGAATGTCGTGCCCTAATTCTTGTAAATGCAATGGTACACTGGTGGAAAATTCAGCTAGGCTAGAAACACTTGCAAAGGGAATAATTTCGGTGGTGCTAAAATATATTTTTTTTGACATTAATTGATTTTCTTTGTGTTTATATGACGATTAATCTAAAGCTAATTTCCTTAAAGAATCTTTAGCTTTTGGATAATATTCGCTTCCAGGAAAGTAGTCAATTAATCGTTGAAATTCTTCTTTAGCTTTTTGTATGCTTCCCATACTCTGATATGATAAACCAAGTTTTAATTGAGCATCATCATCTTTATCCGTACCAGCATAGTTAAATACTTTTGTAAACTCACCGATTGCTCTCTTAAAATCTTTTTTTGAATAATAACATTCCGCTAGCCAATATTGACAATTGTCCGCTAAATCATTGGTAGCGTCTGAGGCCACTAACTCTGAAAACCCTTGAATTGCATTATCATATTCTTGATTTTGAAAATGACCTAAGCTTTTCATATACTGTTTCTTATACTTAGCGGCATTAAACTGAGGCTTAGTATTAATTGACGTACCTGCTTTCATTTTAGACATTTCATTGTAGCTACTGGTTAGAGTAACAATTTTATTCTCAATCATAACTAGTTTATTATATATCTCTAGAGCAGTACTATCCATAAATTTAGCTTGATTTTCAAGTTTTGCTATTTTGTTATTCAATGTATTTATACGCTTCATAATAACTACAGTTATTGAGTCCTGCTGAGTTTTACTACTTACTGCCTGCCTAAAGGCTGACATTAACTCTGGAAGTAACAACCTATCATTAAATTCCAAAGAATCAACCAAAACCCTAACTCGATCTATTTTTGCATTTAATCTTCTTAATTCTTTATCATAGTTTTTTGAGCTTTGAGCATTCAAAGCTGATATTATTATAATACCCGCGATAATAATTAGATTAAAGAACGAATATGATTTTGTCATATAATCACCAAATTTAATTTACATTTCTATACTACAATTTACCCGTTAACCAATCTAACAAACAATATCTTATAAATCTTTTGGATTAGTCCGAATAATGAACACTAAACCTCATAATTAAGCCAACCATGAGATAACATGTAATAAGAAATGTTCCACCTGCAGAAATAAATGGTAAAGGTAATCCTTTCACAGGGATCAATCCAACAGTCATTGCTGTATTTACAAAAATATGAGCAAGTAAAATAGACGCTAGGCCGATCAATATTAAACTAGAGAACTTATCTTTTGATAAGAATGAATTTCTAATTATTGTATTTAATAAATACCCAAAAGTAATTAATATTATAGCTATAAGTATAAACCCTAATTCTTCGCCAATAACTGATAAAATAAAATCCGATTCTTGAACAGGTAAAAATTTAAGGTGAGTTTGAGTTCCCTGTCCCCATCCTTTACCAAAGAATCCTCCTGAGCCTATTGCTGTTTTACTTTGAATGATCTGATAGGCAGCACCAAGAGGATCCTTTTCCGGATAAATGAAAGTTAAAACCCGATTTTGCTGATAAGGATTCAACATTTCCCAAATTGGTCGAGCAAGCAAACCAAAAAATATATTTCCAAAAAAATAGCTTATACCAGCAATGATTTTTGTTCTAGCATAAAAAATCACGGTGGCCATTATAAATGCCCAAATTGAAAATAAAATAACATTAAATGCCGATAGAATTGATAATACGGGCGCTACTAACAAAAATAAATAAAAAGGTCTTGCTCCAGCCCAATATAACATAGGAAAAATTATACTTAACATTACTAGCGATGTACCAAGGTCTGGCTGATTTAAAACAATTAAAGCAGGAAATAGAGCAATGATAATGGGCATTATAATAGAACTGAATTTTTTTATTTTTATGTTATTATCTGATAAATACCTCGCTAATGCAATTACCGTAAAGATTTTAGAAAACTCACTTGGTTGAAAATTAAAAGGTAATCCAATGTCAAGCCATCTATATGTTCCTGCATGAGGACTGCCAAAAAAAGGTAGTACAACAATTAAAACCCCTATGCCAAAAATTATGTAAGCATACTTATGAATTATGTATTTGGGCGTAAGAAATGATAAAGAAAAACTAAAAATTCCAATGACTAGGAAAAATAATTGCTTGTAAAATGGATTTTGTATAAAAGTTGTGTTTTGATGAGATATACTATTTAATGCTATCAAACCAATCAAACTTAGAAATAGTGCTGAAAACAAAATTTTCCAAGGAGCATCATTAATATTTATAATTTTAAACACATTCATTTTATTGCAACAATTTTATTTTTAATAATCTCTTCAAATACTAGCTTTGCAATAGGTGCTGCTACCGAACCCCCTGAACCAGCATTTTCTAAAAGAACTACAATAGAATATTTTTCATCAAAATATTCAGCCCAGCCAGTATACCATGCATGATTGTCACCATGCGGATTTTCTGCCGTACCTGTTTTTCCATAGACTTTTAATCCATCAATAGCGGGATCTGATTTTCTTCCTGTTCCATTTTTACTTATTATCGCTAACCTTAAACCATCAAAAACTTGATTCCAATGCTCTTTTTTTAGTTTTGGTTTTGAATTATCAGGTAAGTTATCAACCATCACAAAATGGCAAGCTGGAGATTTCCCCTTCGTTGATACTAAATTGATATAGTTCAGTACTTGCATTGGAGTAACTAGTAGCTCACCTTGTCCAATTGCCAAGTTCAATAATGTTCCCTTGCTCCATCCATATTTCCCATATCTATTCATTAAATAATCCTTGTTCGGAACTAAACCTACTGCCTCATTAGGAATGTCGATATTTGTTTTATTTCCAAACCCAAATTGTTTAAATGTATCATGTAATTGATCAATATCTATTTGCTGTATCGTTTTATAAAAAAAAACATCACAAGACATAGCCATTGCCTCGGTTATATTGACCTCACCATGACCATCGGTGACCCAACATCCATAAATTCGATCGCCATATTGGTAGAACCCAGAACAAATATGATTTAGTCCATTGTCTAAAACTCCATATTTAAGGATTGCTATTTGTGAAATCATTTTCACAATTGATCCAGGAATGTAAGTTCCTTGTATGTATCTATTAATAAGTGGCGTATTAGGATCATCTTTAACTGATCTCCATTTAGACTCAGTCATCATGCCTGTAAATAAATCAGGCGAATAATCTGGTGCGCTAGCGGCTGCTAGCATCTCTCCAGTTTGTGGCATTCCCACCAAAATTACACCTTTTTTACTACTTAATAAATTTTCAATAAACATTTGTAGATTAAGATCAATTGTTGTTTGAATATTATATCCTGGATCTGGCCTAGTATTAATTAATTCCGACACAGAGCCAACCTCTTTACCAGAAGCATCTACCTCAAAAAAATAAGTACCACGCTTTCCCATAAGATAATTTTCGTATTGCTTTTCTAAACCAGACCAACCAACTAGGTCTCCTAACTCATAAAGCTGTTTATTTGCGAGATTATTTCTTATTTCTCTATCTATTTCTTTCACATACCCAAATAAATGTGGAGCTCTAACACCATTGGGATAATATCTTTCAGGTATTTGGTCATAGTAAACACCCTCAAGCTTTAGTTTATTTTCTTCAAGGTTAATGATTTGAATTAAATCCATATCTTTTGCCAATCTTGTAGGCACAAACCTTCCTCTATAATACTTTTTATAATTTGAACGAATAACACTTGAATCAGAATCGATATAATCTGCTATAAGGTTAAATTGTTCCTTTTTGTTGTTCATTTCTCCAGGTATAGCTGTTAGAACATAAATTGGGTAATTATCAACGAGTATTTCACCATATCTATCAAGTATGAGGCCTCTTGGAGCATTTTTGGTTACTTTTCGTATCCTATTAGTATTTGATTTAAGACTATAAATTTCATGTTCAATTATTTGAATTTGAAAATATCTTCCAATGAGGATCAAAATCATGACCCAAGAAAGTATTCTCGCAACCAGATATTGATTTTGAGAAACTATATTGTCTGACTTAAGCAAGCTAAGATCCCATTTTATGTATTGGAATCATGACTTGAAGAATACCCAAAAATGTTAATGTATATAATGATGTTGAAATCCATTTAACCATAAAAATAAATGGGTCTTTTATAAGATACTCTTGGTATACAATTAAACTAAAAATTAAAAATTGGCATAGAATAATGCATATCCACGCTACAGTAAAATATGTATTGTTTAGTCTATTACTTTGGCCTTTTAAAAAACCACAGAAATATCCTGTGATCGTATAAATTAAAGGAGTCAAACCAAAATACTGATTTAACCCAGAAGATAGATCGATGAGCAATCCCATAAAAAACCCAACAAAGACTCCATTTAACCTACCATCTCTAACAGCAATATAAAGTATTACCATTACACAAAAGTCAGGATCAATAGTACCTAAAGAAAAGAATTCAGAAGTCCATGATTGAAAAATAAATACTATAAAAACCAATATAAAATATTTAATTATTAACATAGTTATGATCTATTACTACAAAAACATTTTGAATGGATTCAAAATCACTCTGTATTTCAACATTTACTACTTTTTGATAGCTACCCCTTTCATCATAAACACCTGAAACGATACCAACAGGAAGCTTAGGTGGATAAATTTTACTAAAACCTGATGTTATAACTCTATCTCCTATGTTTATTTCGACATTCTTTTGCACTTCGTTAACTTTACACATACTATCATTATACCATTTAAGTATACCAACAGCACCACTAGGCATAATTCTTACACTTAACCGAAAATTATTATCTGATATAGATTGTACCAATGAAGAAGTTTTTCCTACTTGTATTGTTTTTCCAATGATACCTTCAGGCGTCAAAACAGCCTGATTAGGGAGTAATCCATCCTTTGAACCTATATCAATAGTTAAAGAATTTAAATTCGTTTGAATACCTTTATTAATGATTCTAGCAGGTACGATCTTTAAATTAGTATTACGTTTAAAATCTAATAATTCCCTCAATTTTTTATTTTCATCCGCTGCATGCAGAATAGACTCTAGCTCTAAATTTAATTGTAAATTTTTTTCCCTTAAATACTGATTTTCCTCATTGACTATTGCCAATGATTTAATCTTAACCATTGGAGATGACAAAAATGAAACAATATCAGTCGTAAATCCTCTTACTACACTCATTTTTTCATTTTTATTATTAAATAAAAGAACTAAGGAAAAAACAACGGCGAAGAAAAAAACAAAGTGGTCTTTGTTTTTTATAATGAATAATAGAAGGTTGCGCATCAACAACCCTTAGAGAAGTACAGCCTCATATTTCTTAAGGTTTTCTAAAACCATGCCTGTCCCTTTTACAACTGATAATAGTGGATCTTCTGCAACATTAACCGGGACATTTGTTCTTTCCCTTATAATCTGATCTATCCCTTTTAATAGACTTCCACCTCCTGCAACAATGATGCCTCTTTCAAGTATATCTGCAGCTAATTCTGGAGGAGTCTGTTCTAAGCATCTTTTTACCGCTTCAACTATAGCATTTACAGGATCTTTCAAAGCCTGCCTAATCTCATCTGAACTTACCTCAATCGTTTTGGGTATGCCGGAAACTAAATCTCTACCCCGAACAGATATAGTTTTTGTTTTCATCTGCATTGCTGAACCAACTGATTTTTTTATTGATTCACTCATACCTAAACCAATTTCTAGTTTATGCTCATTTCTAAACCATTGCAGTATGGACTCATCCATTTCATCTCCAGCAATACGGATGGTTTCTTTTGTTACAACACCATTTAAGGAAATTACTGCTATTTCAGTAGTTCCACCTCCTATATCTACAATGATGTTTCCTATAGGCTGACTGATATCTAGACCAATGCCTATTGCAGCTGCAACCGGCTCTTCAATGAGATAGACTTCTCTAGCATTAGCACGCTCACCAGAATCTTTCACCGCTCTTCTTTCAACTTCAGTAACTCCAGAGGGAACACAAATAACCATCCTAGGTCTAGCCATTCTGCTAAAATTTATCTTATTTATAAAACCCTGCAACATACCATCTGTCATCTTAAAATCTGCAATCACACCGTCTTGAAGAGGCCTAATCGTTTCTAAATCTCTGTGCGTTCTACCCAGCATAGCCTTTGCCTCATCTCCAACTGCTACAATATTATCATCATGAATAGTTCGAGCAACAATCGAAGGCTCATTAATCACAACACCTTTCCCTTTTAACCAGATAAGAGTATTTGCAGTACCTAAATCAATTGCAATATCTCCTGATATCCAATTAATTATGTTTGATAATGACTTCTTATTCATTTCATATATTACTGATCATTTTGAGCAGGTCTAATCTAGCCATGATTAATATTATAGCTTTAATTTATTTAAATTATTTAAAGTTAATAGCTTGAGCCTATAAATGGCCTATCTAGTCTATAGTCTCCGAATCCATTTTGATCTTTAAAAACAAATTGTTTATTTATACGATTATAATACCAAACCTGATAGGTAGTTGTATTTGAACTATTTACATTAGATCTCTGAATTTCATCAGGAGGACCAAATAGAATGTAAATCATTCCAAAATCTGTCTCCCACCCTTCTTTCCATGACATATTAAAGTATTCGTTAACGTAGTTTACTCTGATGTAATATTCTTCCATTAGTTCATTTAAGTTAGTTTCTGGCGTAGGGTCCCTTTTATCCCAATATTGCAAAAATATATTTTCTAAATCCTTACCCTTTTTTCCCTTTGCATTTTTCCTCTCGCTACTTGTGAGGATGTATTTCATTTGTCTGAATGAGTTATCTATATTTTTGACATATCCTGAAATACCAGGTTTAAAAATTGTAATATTCTTTTCAATTTTTTTGACTTTGCTTGACTGCTTTAATTCAATAATGATTTTTGTATTGAATGATTGAAGATATTCTTTTTCTAATTTGAGCATATGGACAAAAAATCCATTTGTAGTTTGATTTTCTATTAATGGTAGCGTAGTTTTTTCATTACCAAGTAGTATTTTTGTTTGAATTGAATATGGAGAATCATCTACAAAGCCTGAGACCAAAATGTTAAGACCATTATCAATATTTGTTATTTTTTTTCCAAGTATTGGGAATTGATTAGAATTAAAACCCCAATCACCTTTTAAGTTTGTAATAATTATTGGCTCCATTAATGATGGCATTTTATTTTGTTTTGTAAAATTTATATTTTTCTTTTTACTTCCTTTTTTTCTTGTATCATTATCGTATAATTCAGAAGTGATATTGTACTTTCCTTTTGATACATTAAAATTTATAAAGTGTTTCTTGGTTCTCAATTTTGATTGCGTATGAATATACTCACTTACTACTATCGAATCAGACCAAACCTTCTTAATAAGTAGTTTTTCATTAATTTCAGTTAGCATAACAGTAGCACTGTATGATGCTATAAAATCAGAATTCCTCTTTATGAACTGAAGACTACTAAAAGGAATCTCTATAAAAGTTGTTACCTTGATGGAATCTTTTTTGAAAGGTCTCGAGAAAGATACCAAACCATATTGTCCAACATTACCGATGTTTGTATTTTTTTTTGATCGTTGGGCAAAAATAACATCAACACTAAAAATAATTAATAATATGACGGGAACTAAACTTCTCATAAGTCTTTCCTCCATTTAAACCTAATCAAACCCTCGCTCGTACCTATCCAGATGAATTTATCTTTATGTTCCAGCGCATTGATTGAGCCCATAAAATCAAAATTATATTCCCTAACTCTATGAGATTTCATATTAATCCTAAACAAACCTTCTTTAGTACCAATAAAACAAAATTTTTCAATTACAATCATATCAGAAATAACATTTCCTTTGTATTCTACTAAGGATATTAACAAATCCCAGATTTTCTTATCCAAATCAAACGTCACGACTCCAATATTTGTTGCAAAATATAGAATATTTTTTTCTTGGCAAATAGATGTAACTCTGGAAACTGGAAAATCTAGATAAGAATCTCCCAAGGAAAGAGCGTTCATTATTTGAGGATTATTTTTATCATAAAGATATATACCAGTTCTAGAAGCGATCCATACACCAAGGTCATTAATTGCTAGATCATAAACAGGATGATTGTAAAAGAGGTACTCAAAACCCATCGGTTCCTCTCTTTTTGTATTTCTATCAATCTGTCTTATACCATAATAACTACCTATCCAAACGTAATTAGAATCTCCAACCATTGATGTCAAATCGCTATTTGGAATACCTCTCTCCTCTCCAAGAGTTCTCCAGTAATTCTCATCCTTATCAAAAGTAAGTACCACACCATTTCCTCCTATCCACAGATCATTTTCAAAATCAAAAAATGAGTGTACCTCTGTTAAATTCATGTTAACGGTAATATCAAAATCATAGTGGTCTGCTTGAAAATTATTTACATTAAGCCTCGTAACACCCCTCCCAATATTGTAATCTTTTGATCCTATCCATATATTATCATCATTAACTAACAATGCATTTATATTTGACCCCCTAATTCCAAACTCAGTTGGATAAATGGACTCCATTATTTTGTTACCATGAAATAGTGTACCATCAGAACTACCAATCCATACATCATTGTTAGCTCCGATCAAACCGCTTGTAATATCGATATATCTTCCATAGTTATCAATAAACTGACTCCCTGAAACCATCCATCCAGACATTATTGTGTAGTTATTTAATATTTCAGAAATGTTATTATTGGTTAAATACTGATCACTACTCCATTTTATATTTTTTTCATCTGGCGTTGGATATATTCCTGCTAATATTCCTGAAGACTTTTCCATCTTCACGTAAACAGAATTGGCGCGAGCCCAGATAAAATTATCTGAGTTTCCCATCCTGTTAATTCTATCCCTATTGATTAGTCCTAAATCAATAAAGTCTATATGCCTCCAGTCACCTTCTCTGGTATATGAATATTGAATCACTCCAGGAGATGATGCCCAAACAATTCCTGTATTATGATCAAAGTGTACACTATTAACATTATTACTAGCTAATCCTTGGGCCGTTGTTATTGGAAAATCATATTGATTACTGTATAAGTTAAACCTTGAAATACCACCATCGCTGGTAGCAATGTATAGATATTCAAACCCTTCTGTGAGAGAGTTAATCTTTCCAGTTTCTTTGAAAAGTAACCAGTCAAAAGGCCTATATTTTATCTTGGGCTGTGAAAAAGGGATGGTAATAAGTAAAAAGAAAATAAACTTAAATAAAAATATCCTACTTTCACCAAAAACCATCTAATAGTCCAAACTATAATGATGGGAAAAAAAATCAATCAATGAATCAATAGTTATCGGACAAACTCCAATATCCTCACATACTCTACCAGCAGCGAGATTAGCGATAATAGCAGACTCTAAAGGCTTTAACCCGCAGAGGTCATTTAGCGCAAAAGTAGCAATAACCGTATCGCCAGCACCTGAAACATCATAGACATCTCTGGCCTTTGTTGGTATTGATTCATGAATTCCATCAAAATAAAGTGACATACCACTAGACCCAAGAGTTAGAAGCAGTATTTCTGAATTCATGCGATCTTTGAAACGAAAACCAGATTTCGGAAGAGGCCCAAACTCTTCTTCCTTTGTTATGGCTTTATATTCTACTAAATTAGGTTTAAAAAGCCTGACACCTTTGTAAGATGAATAATTATCAAACTTTGGGTCAACGTACACTGGAACTTCATTTTTATTGCTACATTCAATTATACTTTTTATCAAACTTGGAGTTAACAGACCCTTGTTATAATCCTGAATGATAACGCCATCAATATTTTTGATATGTTTATTAATACTATTTACTAGAACTGACTCATCCTTACCAGTAATTTCATCTGTAACCTCATTATCAAGTCTAGCAAGTTGTCGTTTATCAGCAATGATGCGAGTCTTCACACTAGTAGGTCTTGATTCAGACTCTAAGAATTTGTAGTTAATTTCATTCTTTTCATAAAAGCAATTCTTTAGATATTCATGGTTCTCATCTTTACCAACAATACCCATAAGCGTAACCCTAGCACCGAGACCCGCAAGATTTAGTGCTACATTAGCGGCTCCTCCTGGCTTAAAATCTTTATGATCTATTAAGACAATAGGTACTGGAGCTTCTTGAGAAATACGATCAACATTTCCATGCACATATGCATCTAAAATAATATCACCAACTACAAGGATATGTTTTTTACTATACTCTTTTGATATTGTTCTAATGTCAAGTTTCATCTGTAATTTCTTTAATTAGACTTGTTATTCCCCGAGTGCTTTTGCTTTTTATTATAATTTCGGTTTCTTTTTCTGTAGTTACTGTTTTTTCTTCTTCTATCTGAACCCCGAGGCCCACCATGACGATTAGAGCTCGACCTAATTTTTGATATATGACCATTATCTAGATATATAACAACAGATGCAAACTTCTTTACCAAAGACTCACTATGGGAGCTGATAATAATTGTCGTCCCAAGAGAGCGGTTCATTCTTTTTAATTGGCTACGAAATTCCTTCTCCATTTCATCTGTAAGATGTACGCCGTACTCATCGATAAGCAAAACTCTAGGGTCACTTTCTAGCGATAAGATCATTCCAAGCCAATGCAGTTCGCCTTTTGTAAGATTAGATATGGGCCTATCCCAGAGATGCTTGAATCTCACACTATTGAAATGACGCTTCATAAGTGTATTCGACTTTTTACCATAGAG
>CETH01151964.1_pt1 | contig 14398 bp, 11 predicted proteins | sample 361461 | NCBI WGS metagenome assembly CETH01 (sample SAMEA2622695, study PRJEB7988) | marine metagenome | isolation source: saline water (ENVO:00002010), including
GTATATTTCATATCTATCTAATTATACATAATATATATTATGCGCAAATAGCTGATAAACAGTAAAATAACAGCCATATAATTTAAGTTAATCAATTTCATATCTTTCAAAAGCATTATCAACTAATTGTCTGATGATTGTATATGATGCTTCTACCATCTTTCTTTGCTTTGAGTTATATAAATCCTTACCACCATGGCTAGATGTTGCGCTTTTGTAATCTGTAAGGTTTTGTAAGGCCTCAATGAAATGAGATTTACTTCTATAACCTAAATTAGTATCTTGGTTGGCAATTATGATATCTTCAAAAAACTCTTTATAGCAATTAATTTCTATAAAAGATCCATCATCAAGTTTTAATGGAAACTTTTTCTTATAACATACACCTTCAATTATTTTTTCCTTAAACAGTAAAAGCTTGTAAAGGTCATCATCTGACTTGACTCTGCCATCTGAAGCACCTTTTATTCTAAGTTTTTTTAAATCATTTGAAAAGTTTGCACTTGATGTAACAAAATTGACACCGTATTTAATTTTAATAATTTTATATATCAATTCACCAAAAGACCTTTCAAAGCTTGGCTCAACTAATCTTTGTACATTATCAACTAACTTAGAAGGTTCTCTTTTATAAAATGTGTCATCATATTTATCAATTATGTCTATAAGCAAGTTTGACTCAACAGCTGCTTTGCCTTTGTCAGAACTTGTTTGTGCACTAAAATTTTTAATATCATCCAATGTATAGTCAGTTAGAATCTTTCCAAAAATATCAAAAAAGTTGTCGTCAGGATTTATTTTATCTGATTTATGAAAATTAAAATAATGTTGAGCTATTCTAAGAATAATAGAAACCATACCGTCAGATATGAATACTCCACTACCATCTCTATTACCAGAACTATGTTTTATGATTGATTTATTCAGTTCTGAAGTAAAGGCAACATAACTTCCAGCTATTTTTTTAGATATTACCTCTGGATCTTTATACTTAAAAAATGGATTTTTAATAGGTTTAAATTCTCCTGACTTACTATCAATACCATACCATCTTTTAACTTTTTTATCAGAATTAAAGCTTTTAAAGTTGTTGTCGTCATAAAAAGTTCTACAAAGTCCTCCATAGCTAAACTTTGCTCTTTTACGAACAGATGGAATCTTTAACTTATCTTTCAAATGATTAAGCTCTACTCCATTTTCAACAACTGAAGTACTGTCAATTATTTTTCCAGCATTTGATATTATTCCTTCTATTTCTTTTTTAGCTATTATACCGTTCAAATCCCAAATTAAATCTTTTGGTACAGTTGTTGCATTATCGTTTATGTCAACAAAATAATTTATCTCTTCTTTATCAGATAGACCAACAAGCCCAGCAACGTTGATATTATCAATAACTTCTGAATTTTTTGATTTTAAGTATGAAAATAGTCTATGTTGACCATCAATAATCCAAGCAGAGTGGTAGTTTTCTTTAATTTCCAATAATCCAAATTCACTATTTTGCGAAGTAGAGCTCTCAATTACATCTTTACTTATTTCTTTATCATTTTCATAATGTTTATTAAGTACACTTTGTAATGAGTTGAATTTTATATTTTCGCTATTAAGCTTAACAATAATATTATTTGCAAAAAATCCGCCATTATCTATAAAATTTTCGCCAATAGTTTTTAACCTACTCCCAGTTAGCAGTCTTTGATATGCATTATCCTCACCTCCTGGGCCAGGAATCCTTCTTGATACTGATGCAAATTCCATAAATTTTTTAGCTGAGCATGTAAATAAATAAATATCATAAGGCTCTGAAGATTTTTTTTCTTCGCTTGGAGTATTGATGTTCAGGATTCTTAAACTAGGAATAACCATCCTTGTCTCTTTTTCTGGCTTTACATTTATATCTTTCAAGAAATCTCTTGATGAGTATTTAGGATCAATAACATTTCCTGAATCAAAATAGCTTTTTAGTCTCGAAAAATGAAAAATTTCATTCGAAGTAATTTCAAATTTGTAATCTTTTCTGTAAATAACTTCACTTTCTCTTACTAAAATACCGCTCTTCAGACAATCTTCTCTAATTTTTATAAGGTGATCTCTTCTATAGTTACTAACAACAAAAAGATGAACAATTTTATTATAATTTGAGCCATTAAATTCAAGCTCTTTACCTCTTTCAGTATCTCCAAATTTTTGAGTAAGAAATTTAAAATATTTACCTTTTTTACCATTAAAGTTAACAAAATCATTTCTGATGTTTGTTTTTCCACACTTAAGCTCAATAACAATCAGAGTTTTTTCATGTGCGAGTAATAAATCAATATCTCCTTGACCCATGGATATTTTGGATTCAACTATATCAAAATCTAAATTATCTTTAAAACCGCTCCTAAGAACCTCAAGTTGTTTATCGTGAAAAAGAGTATTTAAATTACCCTCTCTAATAACTTTTTTCTTTTTCGGTTTAAGTCCATCGCTAAGATACTTTTCAATTAATTTATCTTCATCTTTAGAGGTTTTTATATTTTCTTCGCTGATTAACCAGGTCCTTACGATTTTAGAAAGTTCCTTTTCTGATAAATCGCCATATATATCTATAATATCTTGAAATATTTTAGAAATTGGTTTTTGATACCATCCTTTTCTGTGATTATCGTTCACAGAGTCAAAACTATCTTCAAAATTTGATACATTACTAGGTAGGACATTAAATGTCTCAGACACTGCATCAATGGCATCTTTTCTAGTAGAAAAACCTAAATTTTTATATGAGAAATTTCTTTGATTATTATAATCAAGAAATTGCGAAAAATAAAAAGCGCATATATATGCACATCTTTTATCTTTCTTTAGCTCCCAATACCCTCTTTTTTTGGGATTTGGACCAATAAATAAATCTGGTTTACCGTCCACATATGAGTCTGAAGTCCTCGCGTTATGTTGCAACTCCCTTCTTACTGTTGCTTTAAAATTGTTTGTACCTTTATAATTATTAAAAGATGATAAATCTATATTTTCTTGTTTACAAACTTTTTCAAATTCATCATAGATTTCTTGAAGATGTGCTCCTCCACCTAGATTAGTTAAAGCTTTTACTACAGCGTTTAGATGTGTAAAATTTGACTTCATAATTCAATCTAACAATTTTTTACCTAATTGTTCAACAATCCCCGTTACCATAGCATTCCCCATTAAAAATGCCCTTCTAGTATCAAGCAAGTCATACTCCTCACCGCTATCATCAATTCCAATTTTTGTAAAGTCAGCTGGAAACATATTTAATCTTTCAAGTTCTAAAGGTATTAGCCTTCTTGATTTACCGTTAGATGTTTTTATCAAATGTTTCATTCTTGAAACAGATTTACCCCCTTCAGCAGTAATGATAGTTCTGGATGGCTCATCTAATCTATCATAAAGGTCCATCTTTCCAAAGCTAATATCGTAGCTAAATCCATCTTTTGTTGTTCTAGTCCTAGTATACCCCCCTTTTTCTTCTTTCCAGCGTTTTAAAGCCTCTTTATCAACATAAAACTCCTTTGGGACGCTATCTTTAACTATAATATCACCCAACATGGTATATGGACCGTCATATTCTGGTATTATATCAAATGTTTCGTATTCTCGATCGATACACGTCCCATATTGATAGAATTTCTTTGGAGATTTGTATTTATAGGCACTTTTAGTCTTTTTAGGCGCAGGATTAAAGTTTTTCAGCACATCAACTGCACTACCTGAACCTAAGTAATTGGTTAATGGAAACGATAATTGATTTATTGAAGAATCTTTTTTAACAAAAGGAAATGCATCTTTAATAACACTTGAATGGTTTTTTTTAAGATTATCAAACTGTTTTGTATCATTTCTATAGCACATAAAAAACACACGCTTTCTTTTTTGCGGAAAACCATATGCTGAGGCGTCAATTACCATCCATTCTACTCCATACCCCATATCATTTAGCGTTGTGAGCATATAAGCAAAATCTCGGCCACGTTCTAATGCTGGAGATAATAATAAACGGTTTACATTTTCAAATAAACAATATTTAGGTTGCTTTCTTTTAATTAACTCAGCAATAGCATACCAAAGATTTCCTTTGGTACCTTCCAATCCTTTTGATCTTGCTAGGGTGTTTGCTACTGAAAAATCTTGACATGGAAACCCTCCTACAAGAAAATCATGGTCTGGAAATGCATAATCCTGCTCTAGCAAAACATTAATATCTTCATTTACTAAAACATCGTTACCAAACTGTTTTCTGTAAACATTGGCTGCATGTTGTATTTTTGTTGATGGCTCCCACTGATTTGCTAAAACTGTTTTGTATTTAGAAGATGCTTTTTCAAGGCCAATGCGGAATCCACCTACTCCTGCAAATAATTCAACGACTTTCACAATATTTTCTCATGCATTATTTTAGCCAATCTATACTCGAAGGTACAATATTAACTATTTCATCAATGCTTGTTAAGTATTTTAAATTAATTCTTGATCTTGAAAAATCAAATTTTTCATGATTTTTTATACTTTCTAATTTTGCTTTCCAAATTCCGTTACAGGAATAATTTTTTCCAATAATGCTAAAAATGATAAAATCGAAATGTTTATTGGGAATTTTGAGTTGATAACCTGAGGTTTTCTTTCTTCTTGCACTTCTATAAACTCTTCTTGAAACTATTTTGAAAGTATTTTTTTTACTGTCAATCAAAGAACCATCATAATTTTTGGTTAAATCAAGTTGATTTAGAACATGTATTGTTGATGATAGGCTGACAAGCCTTTTTGAGTCAAAGTCTTCATTTGGAAAGATTTGATTAAAAATTTCAGCAAATAAACTTATGTTATTTAATATCTCCTCTTCAATGGTAAAATTAGAAAAATCTGCATCAATACAATAATTAGAATATCTTTCTAAAAAACTTTCATTTAGTATTATACTCTCGAAATTCTTTTGTGTAAATAATTCTTCACAATCAATTTTTGTCATTCTTTTTAATGTTAAATCTTTATTGAAATCAACATATACTAGATATCTATACTGGAATATGTCTTTTACTTTATATGACTTGCTATTAACGGTAGATTTTATCTGCCATAAATTTCCTTCTTGATCTTTTGCGTCAATGTCTGCTGTATTTACGTCGATAAGATCTAAATTAAAATATTTTGAGGCAAAAAATTCTCCTAACTCGCCAACAATATTATCTGTTCTAATTACTCCTGATCGAAGAAGATTGTCTGAGATTTTAGCAAATTCCTTAAAATAATTTTCTCTAGAACTCATTTTCATCCTTATACTTATTCACTCCTGAAATTTCATCTGCTATATCTCCAAACAAAGCCCATGAAATAAAAAAACATAGCCAAATAGCTATAAAACTAAACCAAAAACCTTCTACCTCCATTAATTCAGGCCAATAAAAGTAGATTCCTCCTAAAAGTAATAAGAATAATGTGTTGATAAAGCGCATAAAGTAATTTAAACAGTTATATGTCTATGATCAACACATATTTCTTAGATATATTAGAAAATGCTATAAAAGCCATTTCCTAACTTCATGATGGTAATCATACCGCCTAAATCACCAGTTAATGCTCCATAACCAGCTCCTAATGCTCCTGATAAGATTATATGCTCCATATCTCCTCCTTATTTATCGTTATTAAATGTGAAAATTGACCAAATAATTGATAAAATCATCACTACCAAATTGAATATTAAGTCCAAAACCATTAATGCTAAATTGATTGGAATCAACATTATCATCCAAAGTGCAAAGAAAATGTTTCCCATCTTAATACTCCTCATTATCATCGGAGAAAAACACCATTCCAGCTACAATATCAATTATTGCCCAAATAGCCTTATCATATAAATAGACAGGAATAATTGGATTAAATATGATAAGAATTGGTATGTAGATGTATTTCTCTTTGAAAATATTAAGTAATGCAACCGCACTAACAGCAAAACGTAAGATATCATAATAATCTATTGGCATAGGTAGTACACCAATAAATAACATGATTGCTATTATTTTATTCATTTTATCTCCTTTCTAATATTTTATTACAATGTTTTTATAAAAATTACCAAATACGCTTGTGTCTTTATAAGACATGAAGTTCATCATATCTTCATATCCTTGATTTTTTGCATCTAATTCCATTGCATTAAGATCCTCATTAGCCATTTTTTCAACCAACTTATTAATTGAATTTTCAGTAAAGTTTATAACACTTTTTGAACTATGAAATCCGTTTTCTACTCCAACCCTAAGACCTGCTATTAACATTCCAACTGTAATCTCCGGATCCGCATCCATTAACATTCCAGCTACTGTCATAAATCCAACCATATAGTACTGAAAAAGCTTTTTAGCTTTTCTATCATTATTAAGGTCAATATCGCAGTTATATGTTACGAAATATGAAAAAGACTGACATATTTCAGCTAAATCATCCATTTGTTTATCTTCTCTTCTATTTTTAAAAAATGAACCAATCATTTTGAACTCCTTTTTGTTTTATTTAAAGAATAACATTCGTCTTCGATTCTTAAAACATGCTTAAATAATGTTTTTAATTCATCAAATGACATATTTGATAGTTTTCTGGCCATTTTTTCTTCATCCATTTGACCAATTATTATCCATTCATACCTGTAATGATTTTTTAAGTAATCCACCATTTGAAAATATGTGTATTCAATCGGTTTGCTGTCATTTTTAGGCGAAAAATATTTAATAATTTTATCTATCATTGTACTATTTTGATATTTTGAATTTATTTGGTAAAGAATGGGTAGATAATTATATCTACCCAATTCTTTTAGTAGTTACTTACGCAACATAGATTGCTCCGCACATAAATCCGATCCAGATAACAAGCCAAACATAAGCAGCACCCTTTTCTTCTTCCCAGACTCCTTCTGCTATAGATTGTTTTCTTGTTCCAAACCAGCTAATTGTGCCAAAAAATCCGATGAACCATAAAATCCAAAACATGTTATTCTCCTTCGTTATTATTGTTTACAATAACTAAAGACGAATAAAAAAAATGATTTTTTGAGAATTATTTATGAAAAGATTAATAGGAGCCGTAAATAACAAATGCTCCCCAGTAATGTGGACTTGAATACTGTGGATATTTTTTTATGAAATATCGCTTAGTCTTTGACAAGGTAATAGTAGGATTCTTATGTTTTTTTAATAGTTGATAGTATTCTTTCATAAAAAAATAAGATGCTTTATCATCAATCTCCCACATAGTAGAAATAACATTTTTTGCTCCAGCTAACTTGAAAGCATGCTGAAGAGATAAATGACTAAGTCCTGAAAAAAGCTTACTCCTGTTTGTGCTGCATGCAGATAATGTGATTAAATCGATATTACTTAAGTCTAATTCTATAATTTCATCGAAAGTTAGCATACCATCATTAGATAAATCGCTTAAAAATACAAGAGAAGATCTTCGGTAATCTTCTTCAAAATTTATTCCATGCATAGCAAAGTGAATAGCATCTAATTCGCTAAAATCTGTTTTTTTAAGAATTGTTTCTGTTGCTTGTTCTCCCTCGATAATAGCTGATTCTTTGAAAATCTTACCAATATCATAGATTTCGTTTTTGGACCATTGAAGATTGCTTAAACTGTTATACCCTCTTTTAGATAACAATATATTAGAATTAGATTCATAGTCAATATTTCCAAAAAGATTAATTTTTTTAGTAGTGTTTGAGATTGAATTATAGTCCAAAAATTCACCAAAAGAATTTGCATAATTTATACTTTCAAATTTATCTAATAAAGTATCATATGAATCAAATATGTCTTCATTATCCCAATCTATAAGGGTTTCAAATGGGATATTGCTGATTACAGGATCGGGAATTATAGTTAAATAATCTGATTCATTTATAAAAGACCTAATTGGCTTAATAAGCAACATATATAAACTTAAATTTAAACCTGTATAATCAGAGCTTATAGCAGTTCTAGTATCTTCGTTGTCATTTTGAAAAAAAGCCTCATGATTTGGAGGTGATGTCTGATTTTGTAACAAACTTGTGTATAATCTTGATTTTTCATCAACCAATAATTTTTCTGCACCATCCTCTTCATTATGCACCATACCAAATCGATAGTATAAGTTTATTAACTCCTCTTTATCTTCTAAAGAACTACTGTAATTTGTAAAGAGGAGTTTTCCTTTTTTGTTTCTCTTTATCATAAAAATCTCATATTGAGTTACATATCTAAAATCACTATTTCCTGGAGACTGATCTTTGGTGAAATGATAAAAGATAAGTGCTTGATTTTTTCTTAAATGATCAAATAAGGTAGAAACCTTATGATATTTATTATCATATTGCTTAAAATACTCAATCAAAGATTGATTTAAATTTCCTTCAATTAATATACCTCTCAAGCTATCTAAAGCTATTATTCTTTTATGAAAATAAAAGAGTCCACAATTATCGTTCACAACTCTGTAAGGACCATTGATATGGTTATCACATGTATTTTCAAGCTTGTGAATCGTGATATCCTTATCCATTCTATCCATTAAAGATCTCAATACTATAGAAAAATCATAATCTTTTTGTACATCCTCAACAGTGAAATTTTTTAAAATATATGATAATTCATCACTAAAAATAGACTGATATTCCTCTCTAGTTTTTAATGCTTGAGCAAAATCTAAATAATGAATTATTGAATCAGGAAAGAGTAAAAAATGTTCAGACTGGCTATAAAGCTTGTTATCAAGCAGTTTATTAGATTTACTTGAACCAAATATTGGTGAAACATTTGTACGATCTGTATCTAATAAAAAATCGCGATGAACTTTGAAAAAAGTCTCTCTTGTTTCTCCAATCTCATTTAAAAAACTATCAATGCGTTGTTTTCTTTCTTTTTCTTCAAGTGAAGTTTTTGGAGCTTCTAAATCATCAAAATACATTCCAGTAATTAAGCCTGCTGTTAGAGATATCCAAAGGTCATTACCAGCCTTCTTATATGATTTTACCTTTATATGAAAAATATCTTCAGGTTTATCAATTTTATCTATTTTTCCTATCATTAAACTCAACATTAATACTTCTTCTTCAAAGTTTTTTACACGATTTTTTGTCAATTCAATTATGCGCATATTTACGTTTTTTAACCTATCATTAAAGTGGTAGCCTAAGAATTCAGGTTTTGATTGAATGACCTTTTCAATTTTGTCCAACTGAAGGTTTATATAGCGATAATATTCCTCCATTTCCTTGAAAATAACTTCACCCTTTTCATCTAAAAATCCCGCTATTCTTCCCGAACCAAATACATCTTTATCTATCAATGAAAGTTCTTTTGCACTATAATTAAAATAATCTCTCTTTAAGTTTATAGAGCTTATATAGGAAATACCAAGCATAGGATTGATTTGAGATAATTCATCAAAGAGTAAGCTTTCATTAATTTTATCATAAATATCTAACGAATATACCAAAGATTCTAATTCATTTTCTTCATCGCCTATTATAGAATAATGAGTTACTATATTATTCACTTCGCTTAAAACTTCTGCATACATAGAATACAAAAATTCATCTTTTATGTGCTTTGGAATTTCTCCAACCCTATTGAACCCTATTATAAATTGAGATGCTAATAATAGCACAGATTGACTTAATAGTAGCTCATTTTTTCTTTGGATAAGCTTAGAAACTTCAGATATTGATAAGTTTTCAAGACTGTTTAGTGCTGAATCGTAAGCATTAAAAATTTCATTATGATTGATAATGCCAATTCTTCTATCCTTATAACCGATATAATCATCTAAAAATATAAGGTATTCGATATCAAAAAAACCATTTGGATAATAATTTTCTTTATCATTTTTTGTCCAAGCATACCCCATTTCCTTATCATATTCTTCAATGATATACGAACTTGGAAGACAGTCATTAGACATTTTTCCAATATTATCCAATAAAAATTCTTTATCTTTATGACTATAAATCTCTTGATATAAGCTAAACGTTTTTTCAAGCCAATACCCTTCTTTGTTGCTATTACCATCAACTGCAGCAAATACAGTTGAACGATAAAATTCTGAGACTTTTTTTGAAATATTTAACATGTATTCATAATGAATAACATTGAATTCATTTATAATTGATTTAGCAGTTCTTTGTTCTAACTTATTATAATATTCTTCAATGAGTGCAAGAATGCGAATATCTAATTGAGTTAGTTGTAGCTGCCTCCTTTCAGGAAACTGATTGTAAAGTTCTCCCTTATCCTGATATTCATCTTTCCTAAGTTCTAATATAGAAATGTCCAAATAAGTATCTATAAAAAAATAAAGCATTCTTTCTCTTTCCTCTTCAAATACTTTAATATTAAAATTTGGATTGCTTTCTATTGAAGGTTTTAAATTGTCATATTTATCGATCAATAAAAGCATATTTTCTATATGCTCAATTGTAATATTAATGCTTAATTTATTACCAGGTTCTGGATATTTATCATTCCAGAATTCTATTTGAGCCAAAATAAAATCATTAATTATTGTACGCTGTTCTTCTGGAATTTCAATCCATTTATTACTAGGACAGGAAGAAACATATTGTTCTTGAGAAAAGATAGTTGATACAAACAAGCACGCTAAAAATATCTTCTTCAATTATAAACCGTAGCTCACAAATCCAGACCAATAGTATGGATTGTTATATTCTTTATACGTATCAATAAAATCATGTTTTGTCTTGTTTAATAAATAAGGTGCATATTTATAAGACTGATTTTTTTTAATGAAATTACTTGAATGAAAAGTGTCTACAAAAATAGAAGTTGCTTGATCATCAATCATCCATAATGTAGATATTACACTTTGTGCACCTCCAATAATAAATGCATCATTTAATGTCAATGATCCAATGTTTTCAATAGATTTTCCAACATTAGTTTCACAAGCAGAAAGGAATACTAAATCTATATTTGAAAGATTGAGGTTACTTATTTCATTAAATGTCAGTAAACCGTTATTTTCATTATCTGGTACAAGGATTATCGAAGATTCTAAGTAGTTGTATGTATTAGATATTCCATGTGTTGAAAAATGTAAATAATTGATTTCTTCGAATCTTAAATCTTTTATATTCGATTCTGATGCTTCTTTTTTTGTAATCATAAAACTATTTGGATTAATTTTCGAAATGTTTGAGAGTTCATTGGCTGAAAATATAAGATTATCAAAATTGAATTTTTTATAATTATAATTGCTATAATCAATATCACCTATTATAACTGAAGAATTGCTGTTTATATCAAAATTATTATTATAGTCGTGTTTATTTAGTGTTCTTTGAATTGATTTAAGTGATTTTGCATAGCTTACTACAAAATCATCCATAAAATAATTTCCTTCTTTATCAATTAATGCATCAAAAGGTATTTTTGAAAAATGAGAATCATTAATAATAAGAATATTTTTTTGATTTGAATTTGGATCTATAAATGGAATAGTATAAGGTTCTAAATCATTTAGAATATCGCTTATTGGAGAAATTAAAAGTTCATGAAATCCTTTTTGAAAATTTTTTACATCAATATTTTTTTCAATTAAACTGTTAAATAGATTTACTCTTTCAATTATTGAGCCAGGAGATGAACCGGTATTAATATCATAAAGAAATGGCGTTTCCTCATCATTAAGGATTATTAGTTGCCTGTAGATTTCCCAAATATATTCATCATTAACTATTTCGCGATTTGGTTTAAGTAGATATACTAAAATAGTGTTAGTATTTTGACCAAACCTTGTATTCATATCATAATAAATAATTCCATCATATATATCCGCATTAAGCAGTTCTAAAGTATTATTATCATTTAAGAAATAGGATAAAGCATTAACTCGATTATCAGGTTCAATTAAAACATCTCTGATTTTATCCTTTATATTGATTTCAAATACAAGCTGATCAAAAAATTCTTCTTGATTAAAATTTTCATCAAAAATTAGTGATTTTATAGTAGCGTAAGAATTAATTAAATACATATGATTACTATAAAATGATGGATTATTTTGTATATCATAAATATCAACATCTTTTAAAGCAACTTGAAGCCCTTCTGTTGCTACACTAAGTGCAATTTCTAGTGGATTTTCACTATAGTATTTTGAAAAGGTTTCACTATTCAGCACTAAAAAACTTGAAAAATCAATATAATTTTCTATCCTCAAGCTTTCATCGCTAATATTATTCCGGTAGTTTTCTATAATATTATCAATATCTTTCTTTTTAAGTTTAGGATTACGTGTATTGCTTAAAAGGCCCATCATCATACCATTACGCAATTCTTTGGCATCTTCGCTATTCATACCTGCTTTAATAAAAATATTATCTAATTTCTTTATAGATTTTGAATAATTAAATCCTTCTTCATTGACAATATTTAATAGAATATTCCTCATATTTTCTGCTAGGGCTATCATTCCTCTATAACTATTTACTGTCATTGGATCTATTTTCAGATTTTTTGCCAATCTAAGAACATCATTATGATTTTTATGAAAATCAAACTTTTGCAAATTTTCTAAATCATTCATACCAACCATTGAAAAGAAGAATGGTAAAAATTGAACATTACCGAGAACTTCAATATAATCTTCAAAAATATAACTATCTTCAAAAGAAAGATTTTTTACTAATTGCAAAGGAATGCTATCAAAAATTGTCAATCCATTTTCTAAAAATAAAATTGCATCCTCTACATATCCGCTTTGCAAAAGAACGAATGAGTACTCTAAAAATATATCTGCTATAATTAAATTGATGATAGCTTTGAATTCTTGTTTTTCCAATTTACTGTAATTATATAAAATTGATGGACTTTGGAGTGGATTTTTAGACAACTCCTCATTTATAAAATCTATATCTCCATAAGCACCATCTTTTCCTTCAAGCCTATCATCAATAGTGCTATGAATTGAAAATAATTTATTAGCGATATCTACGTTTGAATAATCGGTATTTACACCATTAGAGATTATATCACTTATAGTATTTAACAAAATTGATTCAAAATAAAAGAAATCATAAGATTCATTATAAAATGAGTGAAGTGTATTAATTTCACAAGATTTTGGACATTGAAATATATTTTCTTCCTTATAAAAAGGTGTTATACCAATTTCAATAGGCATTAATAGATTGAATTTTTTTTTCATCCATTTATTATAAGACTCTTGATCATCAATATATGAGTAATAGTTAATAATATCTTGGCTGATATCAATTAATAGTTCTGTTCTACTATAGAATAATTGATTATTGTTCCATCCAAATATGTCATTTAGAATTAGATCGTCAAAGCCGTTTTTGATACCAAAATTTGATTGATAATCTACATTGTAAATTTGGTTATAATAATCAATTAAGAAGTCTATACCATTTTGATTAAGATTTCTTTCTCTGACTGAATTATGATCATTAAACCTATTATCTTCAAAAATATTTCCAAATTGGTCAGCTCTAAAAAATTGAACACCTTGAGTCGATACAATTGTCAGTTTTAACATTCTACCTTTAAATGCAATTGTTGAAGATAAAAGCTCTTCTTTTGAAATATTAATATTTTCTTTTGACAGTTGTGATAATCTTTGATCAGAGAATCCAGCATTTCTTCCAAAATCATAATAATTCATTTTAAAATGATTATTTTCATTTATTTTTTTATCCAAATTATTAAAATTTTTAATTTGTAATTTTATATCATTTATTAAATCTTGCGGTATCTCTTTTGAATAATTTTGTTCTGAAAAATAGCTTGAATGACTACTAAGCTTAAAGTCATATAAATATATTTTACCTAATAATTCAGATACATCTAATTGTGCATAAAGGATTTGTATAGAAAGTGATATTAAAAAAAATAATCTAAGATTATTAAACATCCATAAATATAATAAAAATTTACTTTACAATGATAGTATCTTGAATAACTTCCAAATTAGAATTCAATATTACTATACGATTTTCACCATCATCTAGCGACACTTTAAGTGAGTCAAACATGCTTAATTTATAATCACTATTATTTATAGATACTTTAAGCTCATCTGTACTAGAGTTGAAAATTTTTAAGGTGCTTTCATTTACATTTAATTTAACAATATCACTGCTTTCAGAAGTCATTTGTAAATTTTTAATATTTGGGTCAGTTAAAAGCTCAAAATCATCTACTTCCCTGTTTAATGATACAAATACAACCACAATAAGCATACATGCTACACCTAACCCTATTTGAGGCTTTAAAAGCCAATTAAAGTCAAATTTAGGGGTTTGATTCACTACTGAATTCTTTAATGGGTTAAGCAATTGATCTGGTGTGACTTCAAATTT
>CETH01055671.1_pt1 | contig 14373 bp, 13 predicted proteins | sample 361461 | NCBI WGS metagenome assembly CETH01 (sample SAMEA2622695, study PRJEB7988) | marine metagenome | isolation source: saline water (ENVO:00002010), including
TTTTCAAAAGCTTTATTTTCTATTTGTCTAATTCTTTCTCTACTAATTTTAAACTTTTTACTTAAATCCTCTAACGTTGTTGGTTCATCAGTTAATCTTCTAGAATATAAGATTTCTTTCTCTCTTTCATTCAATATTTTAATAGAGTCTTTAAGCAAATCTTTCCTTTGATCTAATTCTTCTTTCTGAGCTATTTTAAGCTCATGATCCATATCTTTGTCCACTATCCAGTCTTGAAATTCATCTCCATCTTCACCAACTTTTGCATTTAAAGAATGTTCTTTTCCAGATAATCTTCTATTCATTGAAATCACTTCATCTTCACTTACATCTAATTTATTTGCGATTTCTGAAACATGTTCTTGTTTCAAATCTCCTTCTGCTCTAGGTGCGATTTGGTTCTTTAGTTTTTTTAAATTAAAAAATAATTTTTTTTGTGCTGTTGTTGTTCCAATTTTTACCAAACTCCACGACCTTAAAATGTACTCTTGTATAGATGCCTTAATCCACCACATTGCGTAAGTTGCAAGTCTAAATCCTTTCTCAGGTTCAAATTTTTTTACAGCCTGCATAAGTCCAATATTCCCTTCTGATATCATTTCATTGACTGGCAAACCATAACCTTTATATCCCATTGCAATTTTAGCTACCAATCTTAGGTGACTAGTTACTAGTTTTTCAGCAGATTTAAGATTACCTGTTGCTTTCCAATTTTTTGCAAGCATATACTCTTCTTCTGCATCAAGCATTGGAAATTTTTTTATTTGTGCCAGGTAAGCAGATAGTCCACCTTCACTTGATAATACAGGCAGGTTATATTTAGAAGTTGTATTCATAGATGTATTTATTTAATAAAGTTTTTTAATTTTACAACTGTTTATTTTTCAGTGTTTTCAAGGTTTTTAATATCATCATTAACTCATTTGGTAAAACAGATGAAAATCTGAGTTTTTTTCCAGTTTTAGGGTGAATAAACCCAAGCATCTTTGCATGTAAAAACTGTCTATTTAGATTTAGTATTAGTTTTTCAAGATTTTGATCAATATTTTTAAATTTCTTAAATTTTTTTTTATATTTTTTATCTCCTAAAATACAATTTCCTTTGTAACTCATATGAACTCTTATTTGATGTGTTCTTCCTGTTTCAAGTTTACATTCTACCAAACTTAAAGTTGGCATTTTATTATTTTCAAATAATTCTAAGGTTTTATAATTTGTAATAGCTTTTTTTCCCTTAGCTACACCAACTTCCATTAGCTGCCTATTTTTTGAGCTTCTAGTAATTAATGTTTCGATTCTTCCTGTTTGTGGTCTTAATTTTCCCCAGATTAATAACTCATAGACTCTTTCAATTGAATGTTTGCTAAATTGATTTGATAAACTTTCATGAGTATAATTATTTTTTGCAATAACTACCAATCCAGATGTATCTTTATCTATTCTATGTACAATTCCAGGTCTTAACTCTCCACCAATATTAGAAAGACTTTTTCCACAATGATCAACTAAAGCGTTTACTATTGTATTGTCATAATTTCCTGCTCCAGGATGCATAATAATATTAGCTGGTTTATTTAAAACCAAAAGATCCTCATCCTCGTATTTAATATCAATTTTAAATTTATAAGGTTTTAATGATCCTTTTTTTGGCTCAGGTATAATTAGATCAATTTTGTCACCTGATACCACTTTTTGTGATGGGCTAGTAATAATTGAATTATTTAATTTTAGATTTTTTTGAAGTATTAAATTTTTAATTCTCGTTCTACTTAACATCTTTTCCTTTTTTGAAATAAAGGAGTCAATTCGTTTGCCATTTTCAACATCTTTTACAATTATGTTAATGATATTTTTCATAAATTATAATAGTAATACTATATGCGCTTGTAGCTCAATTGGATAGAGCGCCTGACTTCGGATCAGGAGGTTGAGGGTTCAAGTCCTTCCGGGCGCACCATTATTCACCAATATTTATCAAAGTTCCCTTTTTTCTTGCTTTTGCAAAAGAGTAATAAAACAATGATATACTAATAACCAAATAAATACTATTTAAGTAAAAGGCATTCATTATATTTTCAAAATTAACACTTGAGTTTATAAGTATATTCCTCGCTTCTTCAAAAACATAAACAAGTGGAAGAGAATAAGCTATCTTCTGAAAAAAATCTGGCAAAATTTCTACAGGATAATAAATACATCCAAAAGGAGCTAATAAAAACATTGTTGACCATGCAATGTTTTCAAATGATGGTCCAAATCTTAATAACCCCGAAGAAACCAGTATTCCCAAAGTAATTCCAAACATATATAAATTTAAAAATAAAAAGAATAGGTATATACCTAGATCTAATAAGGATATTCCAAAGAGAGGCGATGTTAGAAGAATAGCTGGTATTAATCCAATAAGGGCCCTAATCAAAGCAGTAAAAACTAAAGATATTATTATTTCTCCAATTTTTATTGGAGCAATAAATAAATTTGTGAAATTTCTACTCCATATTTCCTCTAAAAATAACATATTAAAACCAATGCTTGTTCTAAATAAAAAATCATACAGGATTGCACAAGTAAGTATTACACCAACAGCATTGTTGTAATAAGTGCTATGAGATGCAAAAAAATTAGAAATAAAACCCCATAACGTTATTTGGATTGACGGCCAATAAATTAGATCTAAAATCCTTGGAAAAGATCTGGTAATTAAAAAAAAATGTCTTAAAAAAAGACCGTATATTCTATTAAATTTCATTTTTATTTCTTGTAAGTTTTAGAAATACTTCTTCTAAATTTTTTCTTCCATGTTTAGCAATTAATTCTATTGGTTTTCCTTGGTCAATAATAATTCCATCTTTCATCATTAATATGGACGAACATAATCTAGTAACCTCATCCATATTATGTGATGCTAGCAAAATAGATATTTTTTTTTCTTTTTTATAATTTTCCAAAAAGGTTCTCACAAAATCTCCTGTCTCTGGATCCAAGGATGCTGTCGGTTCATCTAAGAATAAAACACCAGGCTCATTGATTAATGCTTTTGCTAAGCTTGCTCTATTTTTCTGTCCTGATGATAATTCTCCCGTAATTTTATTTAAAAGATCTTCTAATCTTAATTTCTCTGCTAGATATTCAATTCTTTTCTCTAAATTTAATACACTATATAATTTACCATATACGATTAAATTTTGTTTTACAGTAAGTTTTTTTGGAAGCTCGATGTAGGGAGATATGAAATTTATTTTTTGAAGAATATCAATTCTATTTTTTTCAGTTTTAAGACCATTAATAAATATTTGTCCGCTTGATGGTTTTAAAAGACCAAGAAGCATTCCTATTGTCGTAGTTTTACCACATCCATTCGGTCCTAAAAGTCCGATTATTTCGTTTCCTTTAATACTAAAGCTGATGTTTTTTACAGCATCTTTAGAGTCATATGATTTAGAGAGATTAATAACTTCTACTGAGTTTTCCATTAAAATTTTGAAGCCCTGAGCAATCTATCGTTAATGGCTTCGCCAAAACCTTTATTGGGTATTTTTTCAATTGCAATACTATTAAATTTTTTTTTCTTTATCATTCGTAAAGTTTTATATAAGTTTTTTGCAGCATATTTAAGGTTTTTATTTTTACTTAAATAAAAAAAATTCTTATCAGAAAATTTTCTTTTTTTAATTAATATAAATGCCTCATCTTTTTTTGCTTTTTTTGCGTTTAATCTTATTGGTATTCCAGGAGAATAGTGAACCCTTTGTTGTCCTGGAAACGAATTTTTCTTTTTTGAGCTATAATTAATGTTAAATCTAAGTATTTTTTTAATTTTTATTATTTCAGTCCCACCCAATCTTAATATTTCAGGTTTATTTATTAGACTTACTATAGTTGACTCAAGACCTATTTCAGAGTTACCACCATCAAGAATAAATTTAATTTTTTTTCCAAATTCATCAATTACATCTTTTTTTGATACTGGGCTTATTTTAGATGAAATATTAGCACTTGGAGCAGCTAGTGGATAATCAAGTTTTTTTAAAAGTTTTTTTGTTATTTTTTTTTTTGGAAACCTTACTGCAAGTGTTTTTTTACCATTTGTTACATTTTTGGAAATTTTACTATTTTTTTTTAATTTTAAGACAAACGTTAAAGGCCCTGGGCAAAATTTTTTATATAGTTTATTAAAGAGATCGTTTATTTCACAATCCTGCTTTAGCATTTTTAAACTATTATAATGTACTATAAGTGGATTTCTTTTTGGCCTCTTTTTTAATTTAAAGACTTTTGCGGTTGCAGTATCAGAGTACGCATTAGCTGCCAATCCATATACAGTTTCAGTAGGGATTGCTATACATTCATTTTTGTCTAAATAGTATTTACTTTTTTTAATATTTGAAAGATTGTTTTTCATGTAATATTACAACTATTATATGAAAGATAAAAATTTGCCAAATGATATTGAAAATAAATCCTTAAATGAACTCACTGAATTAGCTGATAATATAATCAAAAATCTTGAGAAACAAAAAGATTTGGAGAAATCGATAGAGGAGTATAAAGATTTAATTAAGTTGAATAGTTTAATTGAAAAAAAATTTAATATTGTTTCTAAACAAATAACCCAGAAAACCAAAGAAAAAATAAGCAAAAAAATAAATATAACAAATGAAAAAAAAATTAAATAAAATTGCAAAAGATACAAATTTATTTTTATTAAAATTTTTTTCCAAACAAAAAAAAACAGACTTAATTAAACCCATGAGATATGGATTGTTGCCAGGTGGAAAAAAAATTAGATCAAAATTAGTTGTAGATGTCGGAAAAATTTTTAATATTAGATATCAAAATCTTATTAGGGTAGGAGCAGCGGTAGAATGTATACATGCTTATTCTTTAATACACGACGATCTTCCTTGCATGGACAACGATTTATTAAGAAGAGGAAAATTGTCAACCCATAAAAAATTTGGAGAATCCACTGCAATTCTTGCTGGCAATTCCCTTTTGACAATAGCATTTGAAATTTTGAGTGATAAAAATTTTAAGATTGATAATAGAATCAAAATAAAACTTATAAAATTAATTTCAGAATCCTCTGGGCATACAGGAATAGCAGGAGGCCAATTTTCTGATTTAAATTTTGAGCGAAAAAAAATTCCTTTAAATAGAATTATTGAAATGCAAATAAAAAAGACAGGTAAGCTTTTTAGTTTTTGTTGTATGGCACCTGCAATCATAAAAAACAAGGATAGTTACTTAAAAAAATTCGATTCAATTGGTTCGGATATAGGACTATTATTTCAAATTGCTGATGATCTAATTGATTATAGTGGCAATTCAAGAAAAGTTGGAAAAAAAACAAAAAAAGACTTTAAAAAAGGTAAAGCCACTTTAATTAGTTTACTGGGTCATAAAAATACTATTAAGTATGGTAATAGATTAAAATTTAATATATTTAAAAAACTTAAAAATTTTGGAAAGAAATCGGAAGATTTAAAAAGTACAATAAATTTTATTTTAGAGAGAAGTAAATGAAAAAAAAATATAAATATTTAGATACCATTAATTTTCCATCTGATATTAAAAAACTTTCGCAATCTGAATTGAAATTATTAGTAGATGAAGTAAGAGAGGAAATTATTGATGCGGTTTCAGAAACTGGTGGTCATTTAGGTGCTGGTTTAGGTGTTGTAGAACTAACTGTAGCATTACATTATATCTTTAATACACCAAATGACAAATTAATATGGGATGTTGGACATCAAACTTATCCTCATAAATTATTAACAGGTAGAAAAGAAAGAATAAGAACCTTAAGAAAAGGAAAAGGTTTGTCAGGTTTTACAAAGAGGAATGAAAGTGAATACGATCCCTTTGGAGCCGCACACAGCTCTACATCAATCTCCTCTGCTTTAGGTATTGCGGTTGCTAATAAATTATCAAATAAATCAGATAATGTTATTGCTGTTATAGGCGATGGTGCAATGAGCGCTGGAATGGCTTATGAAGCTATGAACAACGCAGGAACAAGTAAAACAAAAATAATTGTTATTTTAAACGATAACGACATGTCCATAGCTAAACCAGTTGGAGCTATGAGATCATATTTGGCAAAACTTTTATCTGGTAGAATGTATTTTAGTTTTAGGGAAACAGTAAAGTTAATTATATCTGCTTTTTCAAAAAGGTTTAGTAAAAAAGCAGGTCAAGCAGAAGATTTTTTAAGATCAGCTTTTACTGGGGGAACATTATTTAATTCACTTGGCTTTTATTATATTGGTCCGATCGATGGTCATGACATGGACTCTTTGGTTTCAGTATTAAAAAATGCAAAAGATATAAATTATGATGGACCAATATTAATTCATATTAAAACAAAGAAAGGAAAAGGTTATAAATTTGCAGAGGTATCGGAAGATAAATATCATGGTGTGACGAAATTTAATGTAACAACTGGAGTACAAGAAAAATCTAAATCAAATATACCAGCTTATACTAAAGTTTTTGCAAACACATTGGTCAAGCATGCAGAAAAAGATAGTAAAATTATTGGTATAACAGCAGCAATGCCATCTGGTACTGGCATGGACATTTTTGGAAAAAAATTCCCGAAAAGAACATTTGATGTTGGAATTGCTGAACAGCATGCCGTTACTTTTGCTGCCGGTTTAGCGACTGAGGGTTTTAAACCTTTTGCAGCAATTTATTCAACCTTTCTACAGAGAGCTTATGATCAAGTTGTTCATGATGTCGCTATTCAAAGCTTGCCAGTGAGATTTGCAATAGATAGAGCAGGATTAGTTGGTGCAGATGGACCGACACACGCGGGATCATTCGATATTACATATTTGGCAACACTACCAAATTTTATTGTTATGGCTGCCAGTGATGAAGCAGAGCTTGTTAGAATGATCAATACATCTGTAGATATAAACGACAAACCATCTGCCTTTAGATATCCAAGAGGAAACGGAGTTGGTATAAGTTTACCTTCTATTGATGAGAAATTAGAGTTAGGAAAAGGTAGGATTATCAAAGAGGGAAAGAAAGTTGCTTTAATAAACTTTGGAGCTAGATTAAATGAATGTTTAATTGCAGAAGAAAATCTTTCTAAAAAAGGAATAAAACCAACAATTATTGATGCAAGATTTGTAAAACCTCTTGATCAAAACTTAATTTGGCAAATTGCAATTGACCATGAAGTATTAATTTCAATTGAAGAGGGTTCAATAGGAGGATTTGGCTCTCATGTTGGTCAATTTTTATCAGATAAAAATTTATTAGATAATAATCTAAAATATAGATCTATGATTTTACCTGACAGATTCATTGATCATGACAAACCAAGCTTAATGTATAAATATGCAGGTTTAGATGCCGAAAGTATCGAAAATAAAATATTAGACGCTCTTAATTCAAAAGTTATAATAAAAAAAACAAATTAACTGTTACATTGAGCGCTATTCATAAGAAAATGATCTAACAATACGCAATGCATCATAGCTTCGCCTATTGGGACCGCTCTTATTCCAACACAAGGATCATGTCTACCTTTAACAGAAATTGATGTATTCTTGCCAAACTTGTCAATAGTTTTTCTTGAAGTAAGAATAGACGAAGTTGGTTTCACAGCAAATGAAACTACTATTTCTTGCCCAGATGATATACCACCAAGAATACCACCTGCATTATTTGACTTAAATCTAGTTTTTTTTTTATTTTGATATAGTTCGTCTGAATTTTGTTCACCAGTTAATTGTGCAGAGTTCATGCCAGATCCAATATTAACACCTTTCACAGCATTAATACTCATCATTGCCGAAGCTAAGTCCATATCTAGTTTTGAGTATATTGGTGCGCCTAATCCAGTTGGCACACCTTTTGCTCGTATTTCAATTATAGCGCCGCACGATGAGCCTGATTTTCTTATATTAAGAAGATATTTTTCCCAAAGTTTTATTATTGATTTGTCTGGGCAGAAAAAAGGATTTTTTGATATAAATTTATCATTCCATTTTTTAATATCACAGCCTAGTATTCCTAATTGAGTAACTGCTCCAATGACTTTATATTTTTTTCCGATTTTATTTTCCAAAACTTTTTTTGCTATAGCTCCAGCCGCTACCCTTGATGCAGTTTCCCTAGCTGACTGTCTGCCACCACCTCTATAATCTCTTATTCCATACTTTTTAAAATACGTAAAATCTGCGTGACCAGGTCTAAACTTATTTTTAATTGTCTCATAATCTCTAGATCTCATATCTTTATTATAAATAATCATCGAGATAGGAGTTCCAGTCGTTTTTCCCTCAAATACTCCAGATAAAATTTGTACAGCGTCGTCCTCTTTTCTCTGAGTTGTAAATTTTGACTGTCCTGGTCTTCTTTTATTTAATTCAGCCTGTATATCTTGTTCCTTTATATTTATATTTGGAGGACAACCATCCACAACGCATCCAATTGCAGGACCGTGGGATTCACCCCATGTTGTGAAACGAAATATCTTTCCAAAAGTATTAAATGACATTAAATATATTATATAAGTTATTTTGTTGAAATTATGAATCAAAAAAACTCACTTGGCCTAAATATATGCTTTAAGGATCTTGATGATCCAATAAAATTGTTTCAAGAATGGTTTAATGAAGCAAAAAAAACTGAAATTAATGATCCAAATGCTTTAGCTTTAGCTACAGCGGATAAATCAGGTATTCCAACTGTGAGGATGGTTTTGATGAAAAATTTCAGTAATGAAGGTTTCGTATTTTATACGAATTTTAATAGCAAGAAGAGCTTTGATCTTAAAGAAAATCCTAACGCTTCAATTTGTTTTCATTGGAAGAGTCTCTTAAGACAAATAAGAATTACAGGAAAAATTTCTAAAGTTTCTGATGAAGATGCTGATGAATATTATAAAAGCCGATCCTATGGCAGTAGAATTGGCGCATGGGCTTCAAAACAAAGTTCAATTTTAAAAAAAAGAGAAGAGTTATATCAATCAATTGAAGATTATAAAAAAAAATATCCAGATGAAAATAATGTTCCAAGGCCAACTCATTGGTCAGGCTGGAGCTTAAATCCTAATAGTATCGAGTTTTGGCTTGATGGTGAGGACAGAATTCACCAACGTTTAAAATATATAAAAAAAGGAAATAATGTTTGGGAAAAAATTTTACTTAATCCTTAAAAAGTTCTTTCTAGGCTAAAAGATGTTAAACCTTGAAGCATATCTTTCTCCTTACTTTTATTAAAGATACTTAGAGAATTCGAAGCAAGATTTATAAAATGTTCTGCCTTTCTATAACATTCAAAAATTATATTATATTTTTTGATCATAAAAAGTATACTTTTAAATTCCTCTACTGATCTATCTTTTTTTTTAAATAGTTCTTTCAATTTTATTTTTTCATCTTCATTAGATTTTTGATATAATAAAATAATAGGTAAAGTTACTTTACCTTCATAAAAATCATTTCCAATTTCTTTACCAAATAATTTAAGTTCTGAATTATAATCTAATGTGTCATCTGCTATTTGAAAAGTTAATCCAAGATTTTTTCCGTAAAACTCTAAGGCATCTTTTATTTTATTTTCTTTATTGGATAAAATAGACCCAACCTTTGTTGCTGCTGCAAACAATGAAGCAGTTTTTGCTGATATAATTTTTAAGTATGTTTCTTCTAGCATATCTATTTCACCTTTATATTGGAGTTGTAAAACTTCTCCTTGGGAAATTTCTGCAGAGGTTGTAGAAAGAAGTTTCAAAACTTCAAGACTTCCATCCTCAACCATCATTTCAAAACATCTACTTAATAAATAATCCCCAACCAAAATTGAGGATTTATTACCCCAGATATTATTTAAAGTTTTTTTTCCTCTTCTGATCTCTCCGTTATCTATTACATCATCATGCATCAATGTAGCTGCATGTATCAACTCTACGCAAGCTGCAAGATTAATGTCTCTCGATCCTTTAGAGTAACCACAAAGTTTAGACGAGCCAAGTGTCAGCAGAGCCCTCAACCTTTTACCTCCAGTTCTTAGATGATATTTTGTCATCTCATCAACTAGCTCAACTTTACTTGATAATTTTGATTTTATCTTTTCCTCAACTAAAACTAGCTTATCATCCACAGAATTTTTGAGCTCTGAATATGAATTGTTTATCCTATTTTTTAACTGAACTACGGTTCCCATGGTAATAAGTTAGTACAATTGTCACAATATTATACTTATCAATTGACGCACCTATACTACAACTATAAGGAGACTTTATATTAAATCAAAAATTCTGTAAGCATTAATTATGTTCTCTTTTTTTAAAAAAAAAAAAATTATCCCTCATATAAGACTGTCCGGTGTTATTGGATCTGCTGGTAGATTTAAACAGGGAATTGATTTTTCAGGTCAGCAAGAAATTATTAAAAAAGCTTTTTCATTTAAAAAGGCAAAAAATATAGCTATATCAATTAACTCACCAGGAGGATCTCCTGTTCAATCTCACTTAATTCATGATTACATAAGGCAATTAGCAAAAAAAAATGAAAAAAAAGTTATAGTTTTTGCAGAAGATGTTGCTGCCTCCGGTGGATATTTAATAGCTTGCGCAGGAGACGAAATATACGCTAATTCAAGTTCTATAGTGGGCTCTATTGGAGTCATCTCAGCCTCTTTCGGTTTTCAAGAAGCTATTAAAAAAATTGGTATACAAAGAAGAGTCTATACTGCTGGAAAAAACAAAAGTACTTTAGATCCTTTCAAAGAAGAAAAAGTAGAGGATATTGACAGAATAAAAAAATTACAACTAGAGCTTCATTCAGATTTTATAGATGTGGTAAAAAAAAGCAGGGGGTCAAAACTTAAAGATCCTGAAAAAAATAATACTTTTACAGGCGAATTTTGGTCAGGTTCTACATCAATGAAATTGGGATTAATAGACGGTATTGGAAATGCAGAACAAATTTTGAGAGAAAAATTTGGAGAGGACATAGTCATTAAAAATCTAGAGAAGCAAAAAGGTTTTATAGCAAAAAAACTATCATCTTCAATTGATAATCAAATTGATAATATAGCTAGCGTTATAGAAGAAAGAGCCCTGTGGCAAAAATTTGGTTTATAAATGCCAAAAAAAATAAAAAAGATAAAAAAAAAAACAAAACCTAAATTTCAATCTTTTCAAGATACAATTTTAAATTTACAAAAATATTGGAGTAAACAAGGCTGTATCATTGTTCAACCTTATGACATGGAGGTTGGAGCAGGAACATTTCATCCAGCAACCACTTTAAGATCCTTAGGTACAAAACCTTGGAAAGTTGCATATGTCCAACCATCAAGGAGGCCAACAGATGGAAGGTATGGAGATAATCCAAATAGATTACAACACTACTATCAGTTTCAAGTTTTAATAAAGCCATCTCCAAAAGAAATAAAAAAACTTTACTTAAACAGCTTAAGTGTTATTGGCATAAATCATAATGATCATGATATTAGATTTGTGGAGGATGATTGGGAAAGTCCAACACTTGGTGCTGCAGGTCTTGGATGGGAAGTTTGGTGTGATGGAATGGAAATTACTCAATTTACTTATTTCCAACAAATGGCAGGCATGCAATGTAAACCAGTTTCAGTAGAGTTAACTTATGGATTAGAAAGAATTTGTATGTTTACTCAACAAAAAAAAAATGTTTTTGATCTTTTATGGAACAATCAAGGAATTGAATATAGAGAAGTTTTCCACCAAGCCGAAAAAGAATTTTCTGCCTATAACTTTGAATATGCAAATACTGAAAATTTATTTAAAATTTTTGATATGTTAGAAATGGAAGCTAAATCTCTTATCGAAAAAAAAATATCATTACCTGCTTACGACCAATGTTTAAAAGCAAGTCATATTTTTAATATCTTAGATGCCAGAGGAGTAATTAGTGTTGCACAAAGAGCTGAGTATATTGGTAGAATTAGGGATATAACAAAGGGTGTAGCAGAAATTTGGGTAAATAGTCAAAAATAATAATGGCTGAATTTTTTTTAGAACTTTTTAGTGAGGAGATACCTCCCAAGCTTCAAAAAAATGCAAGAGATTTTTTATTAGAAAATTTTAAACAAATATTTAAGGAAAAAAATTTAAAGTTTAAAAGTTCCAACACTTATTCTACTCCTAATAGATTAATAATTTTATTTGAAGGACTAGATAAAGAAATAAAAGAAAAATCAGAAGAAATAAGAGGTCCAAATATTAATGCTCCTGAAAAAGCATTAGAAGGATTTTTAAGATCAAACCAAATTACTAAAAATGAAATTTATAAAAAAAATACTGAAAAAGGAGAATTTTACTTTTTTAAAAAAAAAGAAAAAACTGTAAATACCTTTGATTTATTAGAAAAGAACATTCCCTTAATACTTGATAAAATTTCATGGAAAAAATCAATGAAATGGAACGACTTTGAAATGGAGTGGGGAAGGCCCTTAAAATCAATTTTAAGTATTTTTGACAATAAAAAACTATCATTCAAATTTTATCATCTAGAAAGTTCAGATTTCACTTTTGTTGATAAAGAATTTGAGGATAAAAAAAAAATATTTAAAAACTTCAGTAGTTATAATGATTATTTTAATAAAAGAGGGATTATTATAGACCAAAACTATAGAAAAAAATTAATTGAAAAGCAGCTACAAAAAATTTCTGAACGAAAAAATGTTAATTTAGAAATTAATGTTAAACTATTAAATGAGGTGGTTGATTTAGTAGACCAACCCCACATTCTAAGTTGTAAATTTGATCAAAAATTTTTAGAAATACCAGAAGAAATATTAATAATTACAATGCAACATCATCAAAAGTATTTCCACACTTTTGATCAAAAGGGAAATATTACTAATGAGTTTTTTGTTGTAGCAAATGTCAAAGATAACAAAGGTTTCATAAAAATAGGAAACGAAAGAGTAGTTGATGCAAGATTAAGTGATGCTAGTTTTTTTTGGGAAAAAAATAAATCTCAAAATTTAATAAAGCAAATTTCAAAACTAAAATCTATCAATTACTTTGAGGGCTTAGGTTCGTACTTTGATAAAGTTCAAAGAATGAGAAAGCTAGGTGCTTTAATCTCGGATGAAATGCTTATAAGTAAAGAAAAAATAGAACTTTTAACATCTATATGTAAAATTGATCTTATATCAGATATTGTAAATGAGTTTCCCGAACTACAAGGAGTAATCGGAGGATACTTTGCAAGTTCCCAAGGATTTGATAAAGATATTTCTCTAGCGATTAGTGAACATTATTTACCAACAGGTTTAGAAAGTAAAGTTCCAAAAAAACCTTTCAGTACTGCATTAGCTTTAACTGATAAAATAGATACTCTGGTTGGTTTTTTTGGAGTAAATCAAAAACCAACTAGCTCTAAAGATCCATATGCTTTAAGGAGGTCAGCCTTAGGAATTATTAGATTGATATTGGAAAATAAAAAAGAGTTTAAAATAACAGACTTAATAAAATATTCAATTTCACTTTATAGAGATCAAGGATTTAACTTCCCAAACGAAAAGGTTCAAGAGGAGCTATCTACATTTTTGACTGAAAGATTAAAATTCTATATGAAACAGAAAGATATTCGTTATGATATTGTTGAGGCAAGTATAAATTCTTTTTCAATAGATCAAGCCTCGCAAATGTATAGCAAGGCACTTGTCCTTAATAGAGTTATTATAAAAGATATCGGAAATGATATAATTTTAAGCTACAAAAGAGCCTCTAATATTTTAGAAAACGAACTTAAAAATAAAGACCTAGATCTTTCGAATACAACAGATCCCGGTATTTTCAAAAATGAATATGAGAAAAATTTGTATAAAAAGATTCATGAATTAAGAAAGTATTTTACCAGTATTAATAAAGATGAAGATTATTATGTAACTTTAGGAAATTTAGCAAATGCAAAACCAACAATTAGTGATTTTTTCGATAATGTAATTGTTAATGATGAAGACCACACTATAAAAAAAAATCGTTTGGAACTTTTACAAATGTTATGTAAAACGTTCGACAATTATATAAATTTTGCAAGCATTGAAAGTATTAAGTGAATAAATTAATTTTAAATTTTAAATCAAAGGAAATTAAAAATATAAAGACCTCAAAAAATTATTTGGGAGGTAAGGGCGCAAACCTATCTCAAATGGGAAAAATGGGTTTACCGGTTCCACCTGGTTTTACAATTTCAACAAAAGTTTGTGAAATATTTTATAAAGATAAAAAAAAATTAAGTTCAAAAATAATCAAAATTATTAAAAAAGAGTTAGAAAAAATAGAGATGGAAACTAAAAAAAAATTTGGTGATTTGAAAAATCCACTACTAGTATCAGTAAGATCTGGAGCCAGAG
>CETH01125043.1_pt1 | contig 14369 bp, 13 predicted proteins | sample 361461 | NCBI WGS metagenome assembly CETH01 (sample SAMEA2622695, study PRJEB7988) | marine metagenome | isolation source: saline water (ENVO:00002010), including
CTGGAATCAATGATAACATCAGCTTCTCCTACTAGAGCGGAAGTAACTGATGTAGCTAATGCTGTTTATGACGGATCTGATGCCGTCATGTTGTCAGCTGAAACTTCTATAGGTCAATATCCACTAGAAGCGGTGAGAGTTATGGCTAACGTTGCATTAGAAGCTGAAAAAGCTTTGCCTTATCAATTCATGATGAACACTCGTCATAAGCAATTGGAATCAGAGGTTGATGATGCTGTAAGTTTTGCAGCTTCTCAAACTTCAAACACATTAGATGCTAGTTTAATAATAGCTTTTACCGAAACAGGAGTAGCAGCTGGTAGAGTTTCTAGATATAGACCTAAAGCAAAAATACTTGCATTAACCCCTTCACAGAAGGTTCAAAATTTGCTTACATTATATTGGGGTGTCTTCCCGTTAGTTGTTAGTAAGGTAGAAGATGTCGATGATTTGTTTGCTATTGGGGAACAGGAAGCTAGAAATATTTTAAATCGAGATCCCCATATGGTGATTTTAGTTGCAGGTACTCCAATAGGAGTTCCTGGTACGACTAATATGCTGAGAATTTTGAATTTAAATTAATTAAATAGGTTATAAATTGCTTAGTCTGTACAATACTGTTAACAGAAAAAAAGAGATTCTTACTCCTGTTAATGAGGGTCGTTTTTCGATGTATACATGCGGACCGACTGTTTATCGTGATGCCCATATAGGTAATATGCGTTCATATTTGATGTCTGATTGGATAAAGAGGCGCATGTTGTTTTCTGGGTATCAAGTCATTCATGTGAAAAATATTACAGACGTTGGTCATATGCGACAGGAGATTTTAGAACAGGGTGAAGACAAGATGATTGCTTCGGCTATTGCTGAAGGTAAAACAACTCAAGAGATAGCTGAGTTTTATACTAATAGATTTTTAAATGATGAGAAGATATTAAATATAATTCCTGCTAATTATTTTCCAAAAGCTACGGATCATATAGAAGAAATGATAACTATCATTGATGATTTGATCTCTAAAGGATTTGCTTATGAAATAGATTCTAATGTGTATTTTCAAGTAGATAAATTTGAAAATTATGGAAAACTGTCAGGTAATATTCATGATTCACAGCTCCTTGAAGCAATGAGAATTGATACTGACCCCAATAAGAAAGACCCACGCGATTTCACATTATGGAAAAATGCAGAACCAGGTCGTGAATTGAAATGGAAGAGTCCTTGGGGTGACGGATTTCCAGGATGGCACATAGAATGCTCTGCAATGTCTATAAAGTATTTGGGTAATTATTTTGACTTGCATACAGGAGGAGTCGATAATATTTTTCCTCATCATGAAGGTGAGATTGCTCAATCAGAATCTTTTTTGAATTGCTCTTTTGTCTCTCATTGGGTTCATGGCCAGCACCTTCTTGCTGATGGGGTAAAAATGTCCAAGTCTGCTCAAAATGCATATATACTGTCTGATTTGTCAGATAGAAATATCGACCCAATGTCATTTCGATATCTTTGCATGACTGCTAGGTATAGAACAAGATTAAATTTCACTTTTACATCTTTAAAAGCTTCAGAAACGGCTTTAAATAGATTGAAAAGACTTTATGTGTCTTGGTCGCAAGACTCTTCAAAGCTTACATCGGAAATTTTGTCGGATATGTCAGACTGGGAAGGTAAATTTATTTCTAAGATTGATGATGACTTAAACTTACCTGAGGCTGTTTCTATTGTTTGGGCACTCACTGAATCGTCGATGCCAGGTTCTGCAAAATATAATCTTATGAATAAATTTGATGAGATTTTAGGACTTAATCTGTCTAAGACTCTGAATATGTACCAACTTCCTGTTGCTGTTAAAAAAGATCTTGATGAAAGATCAGATTTGAGGTCTACAGGAAAATTTGATGAGGCTGATTTTATTAGAAACCAATTAGGGATTAAAGGTTATAAAATACACGACGTTTCCTCGGGTAAATATCTGGCAAGATTAAAAGATCCGTCTGAACTTCGAGATGAAAAATGGGAAACCATATCTTCCTCCTCTAATGTTTTATCTAATATAAATAACCCGAGTGAATTAAAATGTTCAATAGGATTAATAGCTGATGAATATTTTGATGATTTGAAACGCTGTGTAAATAGCATTCTTTCACATGAAAATAGTAAAGATATTGAAATCATTATTTTAGATAATGGTAATGGTGAAGATATAGCCTCTGATATTGAATCTTTGTCTAAACAATTTGCTACTATAAAAGTTATACACGCTGACCACCGATTAGGAGATGCTGCATCTAAAAATGTTCTGATCAAAAGTGCGAAAGGTGAAATTTTTATATTAGTTGATACAAGTGTTGAATTTACTGGATCTTTTTTGTCTAGAATAGAAAAATTATTACTACCGGATGATGTGGGCGTTGTCGGTTATGCTGGGTTGAAGACTGAAACATTACTACATTTTCATGACGGAGAAGGTGAATCAGGTGATGTGGATGCTATGCAGGCATATTGTTTTGCATTTAACCGTAATTCTATTGCTAAAGTAGGATTCATGCGAGAATGTTTTAGGTTTTATAGAAATTTAGATATTGATTTTAGTTTTCAGTTTAAAGAAAAAGGATATCGTATTATTGCCGATAATAATCTATCAATTACTTTGCATACCCATAGGGGCTGGGAAGATTTGCCACCTACTCAAAGAGATGAATTAAGTAGAAAAAATTATGGTAAATTTTTAAAGAAATGGCGAAATAGAGAAGATTTATTACTATCTAAATAATTATTGGAGTGTTTTTTGGATTTAACATCGATACCTTTTTTATGGATTCAATTAATATTATTGGCTTCAATAATTGTTTTTTCAGCGACATATTTAACCAAATCTGCTGATGTTATAGCAATTAAAACCGGTTTGGGTCGTTCTTTCGTTGGAGTTGTCATGTTAGCAACTGCTACATCGCTTCCTGAACTAGGAACTGGTATTACATCAGTTGTTGCTATATCAGGATATGAAGGAGCTAATTTAGCAGCAGGTGATGTTTTCGGTAGTAATATTTTTAATTTGCTCATTATCGGACTATTAGATATATTTTGGAAAAACGGTTCCATATTTAAATCTGTAACTAATCAAGCTATCCCTGTAGGACTTTTTGGGATATTGCTTGTTTTTATTTCAATTGTTGCAATACTGTTTCATAAAAACTTTAATCTTTTTGGAGAGTTTTATTTAAGTCCAATTTCTATTATTTTAATAATGGTATTTGGGTTTTCTATGTACTATTTATTTAAAAATCAAGATTCCTTTACAGATCTTAAAGAATCCTATGCTAATAGTTCATTGTACGGTGCGTTCAGAAATTACTTTATTGCTGCATCTGTAATAGTAGCGGCAGCATTTCTTTTAGTTTATACGAGTGATAATTTATCGGTAAAAATGAATTGGGGACACGGATTTGTTGGCACGCAATTTTTAGCATTATGTACTTCACTGCCTGAATTAGCAGCATCTATTGCTGCCATAAGAATTATGGCTCCTCAGCTGGCTATTACCAATTTGCTAGGAAGCAATATATTTAATATCGGATTTGTATTGTTTTTAGATGATGTGTTTTATTTAGAATCTCCTATATGGGGATTGTTTTCATACATTCATCTTCTAACAGCTTGTATATCAATTGCTATGACATTAATTGTACTTTCTCCAATTGCAAGGAATAAACTTTTAGGACGATTTTCAATGCCAGCGATGATTTTAATTTTTCTTTATGGTATAACTAGTTTCTTAGTATTCACGATGTAAAGTTTAGGAGTTAATATGTTTTACGAACTCAGAGAATATCGTATTTTAAATGGCAAGAGAGATGAATGGGTTAAGTTTATGGAATCAGATATAATCCCGTTCCAATCTTCAAAAGGAATGGTTATTGTAGGAAGTTTTGTTAGTGAAGAAGAAGATGATTTGTATATATGGATTCGAAGATTTGCAAATGAAGAAGAGAAAGTAAAATTATACGAAGCCGTTTACGAATCAGATCATTGGAAAAATGTTATAACTCCTGTTGTGACAGAACTATTAGACAGGCCAAAGATTGTTGTTCGGAGATTTGAATCTACCCCTAAATCGATAGTGTAGAGCTACTCCTTTTTAAATAGTATGATTCGTTTTGACGATTTAATTTTTTTTGACAGAGATAATTTTTCTGAACCTAAAACTATAATAGTTAAAGACAAAACATTTAAATGGATAGGAGATTCTATTGAAATCCCTAGCCATTATTCGAATGCTGACTTTTCAATAGATTGTGAAAATTTAATTGCTATCCCTAGTTTTATTGACTCTCATATTCATTTCTTAGGATTAGCGGCCAAACTAGTAGGTCATCAAGTATCATTACAAGAAAATCAAGGTTTGGAATATTTCCGTGATCAGTTAATTAAAATTGATCAAAATGATAAAAAATCTAACTGTTTAAGGATTTACGGATTAGATATATTCCATCCTTCAGCAGACATTTTTTTTACTAAAGATATTTTCGATTCCTGTGTATCGGATAGACCTGCCATACTTAGATTTACTTCAGGGCATGCAGTATTACTCAATTCTAAAGCTATGTCCCTTTTGGGTATTAATGAATCTACAGATGAGATTGAAGGAGCTACTTTTGTTCGATCGCCAGATACAGGAGAGCTGACTGGTGTTTTTTATGAAATAGAGGCATTAATTAATAAATCTTTACCTGCGATACCCCCAGAAACTATTTTTGAAGGAATAAAGAATGCGAATGATTTACTCTTAAGTAATGGATTTACTTCGTTCATGGATGCTACTGCAGAGAATGATTTATCTAGGTTAAATTTTTTAGCCAAATGCGTTGAAGAAAATATCATTGAGTTGGATGTTTCATTTATGCCAGGGTACGATAACCTAGAAGAATTTATCCAATCAAATATTAGATTTGGGACTAATTTTGAAGGTATTAAAATAGGACCTGTCAAATTATTGGCATCATTTTCTGGAGGAAGTATACACCCAAAAGATTTAAAGAATAGAGTCCAACATTGCCATTCACTAGGATTTCCGGTAGCAATCCATGCAGTAGAAGAAGAAATAGTATATGAAGCATCTAAGATCTTGTCTGATTCATATTTAAAAGGGGATAGATTAGAGCATGTAACAGAATTAAGTGGTAAAGCATTAGATATTTTGAGACAAAACGAAATTTACACTTGTGTTAATCCTAGCTTTATATATGAGTACGGCGATAGGTATAAACGATTATTGAAATCAGATAAATTTAACAAAATATATAGATTTAGAAGTATGTTGGAACAAAATATCCTTTTAGGATTTGGTTCGGATGCTCCAGTGACTACACCTAGTGGATTGCAATTTTTGCAATCTGCCACTAGACGTACAACTAAATTGAATGAAGAGATATCTATTTCTCAAAGGATTTCAATTATTGAAGCTATTAAAATGGCTACTGTTAATAATGGATTATTAAATGGGATTTCTTATTCTTCTACTCCTATATCGAGATCTAATCCAGCGAACATGATTTTGCTAAAAAGTGAAGATTTGTTGGATATTAAAACTAATGTATCAAATAATGTTTTGCTTACAATGAAGAACGGTGAGATTCTTTATTCTGCACTATGAATTAAGAGATTCTCTTTATTATAAACTGAGCTAAGTAATCTAAAGATTCTTTACTTCTGTTGTTTTCTAGGCTAGTTAGAGAATCTTTAGCAGTATTTATCAGTTGGGTTGCGTATTGATGTGTTCTTTCTATGGCATTTGATTTATTAATGTTTTTTATTAGATTTTCATGAAGAATTTTGTCAGAAGGAGTTTTTATAAATTGTATTAAGTCTTCTTTATATTTGGGATCTTCTGAAGCGTAAATTATCGGTAATGTAATTATTCCATTTAATAAATCGTTACCAACAGGCTTTCCTAAATTCTTTTCTTCACCTTCTAAATCTAATAAATCATCAATAATTTGAAATGCTAGACCTATGTTATGACTGTAGTTTTTTATTGCTTTTACAGTTGAGTCTGAAGCGCCACTTAATATAGCACCTGATTCACCTGATGTTGTAAATAAAGATGCAGTCTTGAGGTAAATTCTTTTCATATAATTTTCAATTTTAATTAAATCTTCAATTTGGGAAGTTTCCATTAATTGGCCGTACGACAAATCCATTATTGTTTGAGAAAATCTTTTAATAACATAGATGTTTTTTGTTTCACATACATATGTTGCGGATGCTGCGAATATATAGTCTCCTAGTAATACGGCTGTGTAATCTCCAAATTGATCATTTACAGTAGCTTTTCCTCTTCTCGTTTCAGCTTCATCCACAGTGTCATCATGTATTAAACTCGCAACATGAAGCATCTCAACAGCACTGGCCATTGTAATTATTTTTTCTTCATCACAATGATTAAAATCAGAAGCTAAAAATGTTAAAGCTGGTCTAGTTAATTTACCTTCGGATGAGAATATATAAGACAATAGGTCATTGAGATAAGGGAGATCAGCAGTTGATGCAAACCTGTCTAGTTTTTGGGCGGTTAGATCTAGCCGTTTTGCTACTGGTTCTAAGATATGTTTGAGATCTAACAAATTAAAGCCTTAATTGTCAATAAGTATATCTATAATTATACCTAAAACAGTATATAAATTTTGAATATATTGTATTGTATTGTATGATACTCCGTAATACTTTAAATTCGAATAATTGTCTTAGGAGGAATGCTATGATTAATTATCGTATTACTTTTGTGGCGGTAGTCATCTCTATATTTGCTGTTTTTTTATTATCAGCATGTTCTGATGATGATTCATCTTCGAGTGGGACATCCGCTGTTTCTAGTTCAAATACTCTTCAAACTGTCATTGATCGAGGAGTATTAAAATGTGGAGTCAACGATAATCTGACAGGTTTTGGAGTTGTTAATTCAGCTGGAGAATTTGAAGGATTTGATATTGATTTTTGTAAAGCTGTAGCAGCTGCTATTTTGGGAGATGCATCTAAGGTTGAATATGTACCTTTGACCGCGTCAGCAAGATTTGAAGCTTTAGCGGCAAATGAAATCGATTTGTTGATTCGAAATACAACCTGGACTGCTAGCCGTGATAGAGATTTAGGTAACGATTTCACTGCGCCTACATTTTATGATGGTCAGGGGATGATGGTTAAAGCTGCAAGTGGATATGATTCAATTGAATCAATGTCAGGGACTACAATTTGTGTATTACAAGGAACTACTACTGAGCTAAACTTAGATGATAGGTTTACTTCATCGGGTATTCCGTATACTCCGTTGACATTTGAGACGAATGATCCTCTACAAGCTGCATACGAAGAAGGTAGATGTGATGGCTGGACTACAGATAAGTCAGGTTTAGCTTCTAAGAGAGCTGGATTCGCAAATCCTAATGATCATGTTGTTCTTGCTGAGACTTTATCTAAAGAACCTTTAGGGCCACTAACAAGAGATAATGATAGTGAATTCTATGACGTAGTTCAGTGGGTAGTTTTTGGAATGATGCAAGCAGAGGAAAGTGGAATAACAAGCTCTAATGTTTCCGCTATGGCTGCAAACCCATCTGATCCAGGTATGGCACGACTATTAGGAGTTGGATTTGATGGTGGAGAACCATCTGATTTTTCATTTGGCATATCTGTAGATTTCATGCAAAAAGTTATTTCTCAAGTAGGAAACTATGGTGAAGTTTATGATAGACATCTAGTTCCCTTGGGTCTTACTAGAGAAGGTAGTTTAAATGCTCTTTGGACAGAGGGCGGATTAATTTACGCTCCTCCATTTAGATAAACTACAAAGTATAATAGCTACAAGAGATGTCGGCTCTTGTAGCTATTATTTATAATTCATTGCGTTTATATAAAGAACTAAATTCTAAAAATAGGTTTTCGGATAAATTGTTATTTATCCGTTACGATCGTTCTATTCGCAAGTTAGTTCTGCAGATTATTTTTTCGACTTTTATTTTACTTTTCTTTTGGTATTTAGCCTCCCGAGCTTTAAATTTAGAGTTAGGATATGGACATCTCACAAGTAGAGCAGGATTCGGTATTAGTCATTCTTTTTTGAGTGACTACACTAGTAATCAGTCAAGATGGGATGCCTATATAGTTGGAGTTGTAAATACTATACGTGTTAGTTTAGTAGGGATAGCTTTAGCAACTTTGCTTGGGGTATTGATGGGAATTGCAAGGCTATCTAAAAATTTTCTTGTTAGAAACATTGCTACTGGATACGTTGAATTTCTTAGAAATACTCCTTTACTGATTCAGATTATATTTTGGCAATTAGTTTTCTTGCAATTTCCACAGATTTCAAAAGCATGGACTTTTGGGGGTTTTTCACTTTGGTCTAATAGGGGAATATTATTACCATTAATAAAAAGTGATGAAAATGGATCTCTTTGGGCTTTTATTTTATTAGCTTCATTTGTATTAGTTTTAATATTAAGGTCATATTTAAATAAATATAAAGAAGAAAAAGTTGATTTCATTTCTCCCAATCTTATTTCTATTTTGATATTTGCCACAATTTTGATAGCAACTTATTTTTTACTCAATATACAATTATCCTTGGATATTCCAAAACTAGAAATCAATAAATATGGAACATATATTCCTTCTGGAGGTTTTACTTTAACTCCTGAGTTTTCTGCAATATTGGTTGCTTTGGTAATGTATACAGGTACTTTTATTACTGAGATAGTTAGAGGAAGTATTCAAAGTCTGCCAAAAGGACAAACTGAAGCAGCTCAGGCTTTAGGGTTTTCATCATACCAAAGGATAACTCTAATAATATTGCCTCAAGCTCTACGGTCTATAATTCCACCCTTGACCAACCAATATTTAAATTTAACCAAAAACTCTAGCCTTTCTGTAGCAATTGCATATCCTGATGTATTTATGGTTTCTAGAACTATTATGAATAATGCTGGTTATGCATTACCTATGCTGTTCCTTATTTTGATTACATTTTTGACATTAAGTTTAATAATTTCTCTAGTCATGAATTTATTGAACAGTAGAGTGACGAGGATAGGGGCATGATTATTATTTTTAATTGGATTAGAACTAATTTGCTATCATCCAAATTAGATGTATTACTCAGTTTGCTAGGGGCTTATTTCATATATCTAGTAACCTCTATTTTTATCACATTTGTGTTTACATCTGATTGGGCTTTAATAGAGGTCAATAGAAAAATTTTATTATTGGGATTATTTCCTGAAGATCAAATTTGGAGAATTTGGTCACTATTCGCTATATCTTCTATATTGATTTCTGCAACATTATCGTATTCGTATCGATTTGACATAAAAACAGCTATATTTTATGTCCTATTAGTACTAACTACATTTTTGATTTTTACTACTCTTAAATTATTACCTATTATTTTATCTATATTAGGATTTGCTTTATTAGTTTATTTACTAGTACTAAAATTTAAAGTTGTTTACAAGAAATTAATATTTAAGATCGTACTTATTGGGTGGGTGATTTTTATACCAGCGATGTTCTTAATATTACTACTTGGCGGCGGCCCTAAAGTTACATTATGGGGTGGTTTTTTTGTCAATCTAATTTTAGCAGTTATAGCGATTTTAGCTGGATTTCCGCTCGGAGTTTTATTTGCTTTAGGTAGGGCTAGTTCACTTCAAACTGTGAAACTTGTTTCAGTTGTTTTTATTGAAACTTTCAGAGGAGCTCCTTTGATAGCATGGTTGTTTTTTGCCTGGTTTGTATTGCCAGATTTTTTGCCCAATATATTTTCGTTAAATGAGGCTAATTTAGTAATAAGAGCAATGATTGTACTATCCCTTTTCTCTAGTGCGTATATTGCTGAAGTTATTAGAGGTGGCCTTCAATCTATTCCTCGTGGTCAACTTGAAGCATCTAGAGCACTTGGGTTAAATACTTTTTCCGAATTAAGCTTCATAATATTGCCACAAGCTATTAGAGTTGTTATACCAGCTATTGTGAGTACCTTTATAGCTGTATTTAAAGATACGTCACTTGTTTTTATTTTAGGTATTACAGATTTATTAAGAATAGGACGACTTATTCCAGAGCAACAACAAGAATTTTATGGAAAATCTATTGAAGTATTATTAGTAGTGGCATTATTGTTTTGGGTTGTGTCACTTATTTTATCTCAAATAAGTTTATCAATTGAAAAACGATTAAATGTTAGTAATTAGGGAGATATAAGATGAGCAAAAACATTTCTGTTGAAACTAAAGATGTAACTAAATTCTTTGGAGATTTCCAAGCTCTAAAAGGTGTTTCAGCAGATATATATGAAGGTGAAGTAGTTGTTATTTTGGGCCCATCTGGATCTGGTAAATCTACGTATATTAGAACTATTAACGGATTAGAAGAGCATGATTCGGGATTAATAAAAGTTAATGGGACTGAATTAAATAATAATATAAAAAATATTGAATTTATAAGATCTCAAGTAGGAATGGTTTTTCAACAATTTAATCTTTTCCCTCATTTGTCTGTATTGCGAAATATAACTTTAGCTCCACAAAAAGTAAAAAATATCCCTAAATCAGAAGCAGAAGATTTGGGGATGTCTTTATTAGAAAGAGTAGGGATTCCTGAGCAAGCTCAAAAATTCCCTTCACAATTATCTGGTGGTCAGCAGCAACGTGTTGCTATTGCTAGAGCTTTGGCAATGCAACCTAAAATTATGTTATTTGATGAACCAACTTCTGCATTAGATCCAGAAATGATAAAAGAGGTTTTAGATGTGATGATTGAGTTAGCCCAATCAGGAATAACAATGATTTGTGTGACTCATGAAATGGGATTCGCCAAAGAAGTGGCAGACAGATTTTTATTTTTCGATGAAGGATTAATTGTCGAATCAGGAACACCGGAACATTTTTTTGAGAATCCTCAAGAAGATAGAACTAAATTATTTTTAAGTCAAATTTTATAAAGTATCATTACTGAATATTTAAACGTGCCAGTTCTTCTTCGACAATACTGTCATCTAATTTCAAAAATAATGGAGAAGCTTCAGATATTTTATGCCCAGGTATAATTTCTTCTGAGTCCCAGTTCCAACCACATTGATCAATGTTTTTTTCGATAGCAAGCATTATGTTTAGTTTTTCGGTTGTGAATGGAATATATGGATTCATGATTATTTTTAGACAGTTAATTACATTTAAACAGTAATATAGAGTAGTGCCTGCATCAGATGGGTCCACCTTAAATTTTTTCCAAGGTTCATGATCGTCTAAATATTTATTTGTATCTTTTGCTAATGCCATTGCTGAGCTTAATCCGCGTCTAAACTTGCATTTTGATAACTCATCTCCAACATTTTTCAGTGTGTTTGATGCGTTTTTAATTAATTCAATATCGTTGTCAGATTTACGATTTGGCGCTTGTACTACACCGTCAAAATATCTATTTGTCATTGAAAGTACTCTGTGTACGAGATTTCCAAATGTTGCTACGAGTTCATCATTATTAGCTCTTAGATATTCTTCCCATGAAAAATTTGAATCACTGGTTTCAGGCATTATTGATGTTAAAGCAAACCGAAGAGGGTCAGGGTCATATCTTTTTAAATAATCTTTAAGGTTAACGACCCAGTTACGACTTGTCGATATTTTCTTCGATTCCATGTTGACATATTCATTTGCAGGTACATCATATGGTAATTTCAAACCACCGTATCCTAATAATATTGCAGGCCATATTACTGTATGGAAAGGAATATTATCTTTACCCATAAAATAGAATGATTTAGATTCAGATTTCCAGAAATCTTCCCATTTATTTGTATTTGAAGACCATTCAATTGAAGCAGATAAATATCCTATGACTGCTTCAAACCAAACATAGATTCTTTTATCTTCGTATCCTTCTACAGGTATGGGGATACCCCAATTTATATCTCTTGTAATAGCCCTATCTATTAATCCGTTTTCTAAAAATCCTGTTGTAAAATTTTTAACATTTGGTTTCCAGTCGGGATTACTTTTTACCCATTTAAGTAAGTCATTTTCAAATTCACTAAGTTTTAAGAAAAAATGTTCAGTATCTTTAAATATGGGAGAATCATCACAATCTTTATGCCGATTACAACGTATGTTTATTAGATCTTTGGGGTCTAAAGTATTTCCACAGCTATCGCATTGGTCCCCACGGGCCTGATCATATTTACAAAGGGGACATGTCCCTTCAACATATCGGTCTGCTAAAAACTGATTATGCTTATTACAAAACGCTTGAGACATTATGTCTTTATATATTAAATCTTTTTCATATAAATTTACGAATATATCCTGAACCACTTGTGTATGATTTTTTGTTCGAGTCGAAGTAAATAAATCATAACTTATTCCAAGATTTTCCCAATCATCTAAAAATTCTTTTTGATATGAATCTGCAACTTCCTCTGGAGTGATACCTTTTGCTTCAGCTGTGATTGTTACAGGAGTACCATGAGAATCACTACCAGATACCATTAATACGTTGTTACCTTTAAGTCTATGATATCGGGCAAAAATATCTGCAGGTAAGTAGCATCCTGCTATGTGTCCTAGGTGTATCGATCCATTCGCATAGGGCCAAGCAGTACATATGAGTATATTTTCTGGCATGTTTAGGATATTCCCTTATATTTCAGTCGTGACTTCAATATATAGTATAGCAACTTCAATGTTATGTTAGATATCTTTTGACTCTATAACCTTTTTATATGATTCAGATTTGCTTAAATTAGTTACTTTTGTAAGTTCTTGTGCAATAGATTTAGTGTCTATTCCATCAGATTTTAATTTACTAATAAGTTTAAATATTTCATTTTCATTAAGTGATTTAAAAGATGATCCTGAAGGTTCTAATATTAAAGTTATTTCTCCTTTAGGATTTTGAAAATGTATCGACGCATCTTTTATAGAGCCATAAAATCTTTCCTCGTAGAGCTTTGTCATTTCTCTCATTATTAATACATTTTTTTGATTTGCATATTTGTCTAATAATGAGAGTAATTTTTTGATTCTATTTGGTGATTCAAACATTATTACTGGGACGTTTAATTTCGAGGTGGATTCTAATAGATTTTTTAACTCTGATTCACGTCTTGGGGCAAATCCGGCAAAATAAAATTGGTTTATAGGAAATCCCGATACTGATATTGCAGATGTAAGGGCAGACGCTCCTGGTATTGGAATAATATTAACGTCAAAATTTTCTACTGAGTTTATTAATTCGTATCCAGGATCACTAATCCCAGGTGTTCCAGCATCTGTCGTCAAACCCACATTATGATCTTTTAAAATCTTTTGGATTGTTAAGATTTTGCATTTATAATTTTTTGAATTAAAACTTATTATAGGTTTGCTAATATCGTAATGCGAAAGTAATTTTTTAGTTACTCTAGTATCTTCAGCAACAATAGTATGCACATTTTTGAGAGTATCAATAGCACGTTGCGTTATGTCTGATAAGTTGCCAATAGGGGTACCTATTAGGTATAAGTTAGTCGTCATCAAATTCTCACGATTATATTTTGAGTTTATACAGTGGGGAAAGCCTGTTTGACCCAACCTTGTTCAAAAGGAGTCCAGAAATTAAAAGTGACTTTAAGATGCTTGAAAAACCATTCGCCATTTACTTTAACGTAATCATCTTGATACACCCCTGATCCCCAATAGGCCTTTCCAGACTCTGTACAAGGTTGAAATAGATACCAACTTGCGTGTGCAGTATTACCATTAATTTCTATGATTGGATTTAAAACACTGTGAACTGCGAATGTAATCCGACTACCAGTTTTAGAGAAATAAGAGCGTATAGCTTCACGACCTTCATATTTCCCTTGTACGTGTACTCCTCCTTCCCATACTCCATCTTCAACAAACAAACTAGCTATTCCGTCAGCATCATAGCCGTTATCACAAAAGGCACAATATCTAGCCTTAAGATTACGAATGGCTTCTATATCTTCTAAGCGTTGGATTCGATCAGCAAGATCTTGATTACTATTTATATGCCAGTTATCAAACATGTTGTCTCCTTTTTAGCATTACTGTTATCAGCAATATATCATATGCTGCTGTACCTTCAAATCTATCCCAAATTTCAAACGACTGACTCCAGTTCCAATGAAATAAGATCATATAGCATCACAGCCTTCATTTCCCTTGTACGTGCACTCCTCCTTCCCATACTCCATCTTCAACAACCAAACTGGTTATTCCATCTGGATCATAATCGTCGTCACAAAAAACGCAATACCTAGCTTGAAGATTACGATTTGGATTAATGTATAATAAGTGTTCCTTAAAAAT
>CETH01443723.1_pt1 | contig 14347 bp, 12 predicted proteins | sample 361461 | NCBI WGS metagenome assembly CETH01 (sample SAMEA2622695, study PRJEB7988) | marine metagenome | isolation source: saline water (ENVO:00002010), including
AAAAAACCCTTCTGATATTTTAAAGAAGAATGAAGAACTCGATCTAATTATTATAGATATATCTTCTAAAGATAAAAAAATAAATTTAGGCTTAAAACAGTTAACAGATGATCCTTGGGACAACATTAATAAGTATTATAATCAAGATGATGATATTAAAGCTCAAACTTTGCATGTATTAGAAAAAGGAATTATATTTTTAACTGATGATCATTTTGAATGTATGCTTCCAATTAGTAAAGTTAAAAATAAGAATTTATTTGAAATTGGTAAAGAATATGATTTGAAAATATCAGAGATTAATTTAGATAATAGAAGAATTGTATTAGAATATAATTTTGATGATTCTGAAGTTGAAGAGAGTCCCAAAGAACAAAGTCCCAAAGAACAGAATCTCAAAGAAGAGAATCCCGAAGAAGAAAGTAAAGAAGAATAATTTTATAAATATTATTCTTAATTATATGTAATAGCATTTTATGATTGTATTGGGAATAGAAACATCATGTGATGAAACATCTGCTGCAATTATAAAAGATGGTTTTGTCTTATCTAATATAGTACATTCACAGACAGTGCATAGTAAATATGGTGGTGTTGTGCCTGACCTCGCATCTAAAAATCATGAAAAAAATATTTTTCAAATAGTTGAAAAAGCAATTTCTCATTCAGGAATATCTTTAAAGGATATAGATGGTATTGCTGTAACTTCCCATCCGGGATTGTTGAGCAGCCTAATTGTTGGATTAAATTTTGCAAAAGGATTATCTTTATCATTAAAAAAACCAATTCTAGGTATTAATCATTTAGAAGGCCATCTTTCATCTAATATTATTAATAATAATAATATAGAATTTCCTTATTTGTGTTTAATCGTATCTGGAGGCCATACACAGATTTGGTTAGTAAAAGGACATAATCAGTATCAAATTATATCTGATACTGTAGATGATGCTGCAGGAGAGGCTTTTGATAAAGGAGCAAGAATATTAGGTCTAGGTTATCCTGGAGGACCTGAAATCCAAAAAAAATCAGAAGGAGGTGATCCACATAAATATTTATTTACAATACCAAACATTAAAAAGAAGCCTTTTAATTTTTCATTTAGTGGATTAAAAACAGCATTGTTATATACTAAAAAAAAATTAGATGAAAAAAATATTAAATATAAGATTAATGATTTAGCAGCTTCTTATCAGGAAGTTATAATAGATACATTAATTGATAAAATTAAAAAAGTTTCAAAATTGCATAATATTTATAATGTGTCAATTGCAGGAGGAGTTTCTTCTAATCTGAGGTTTAGACAAAAGATAAAATTATTAGATAATTATAATGTTTATTTTCCAGATAATGAGTATTGTACAGATAACGCTGCAATGATAGCTATGTGTGGTTTTATTAAGTTTAAAAATCAAGAAATATCAAATATTGATATTTTGCCTAAACCTAATATTGTATTATAATAATGATTTCTTTAGAAACAATTTCATTTAATTTTTTTAATGTTATAATAACAATATTATTTATTTTTTTATTATTCATCTATTTTAAAAAGATTAAAGGTTTTAAATATGCAGGTTATATTTTATTTTCATTAAGAATGTTAGTTCTTTTTTTGCTTTTACTTTTATTGTTTAATCCCAATTTTAATATTATCTCTAATTCAAAGTATAGGCCTAAAATATCATTTTTTATTGATAACTCTCAAAGTATGAATTTATCCATAGATAAAAAAAAAGCAATAGAGCATCTTGATAGTTTTGTTAATTTTTTCAATAATGGTATTAGGTTTGATTATTTTTTATTAGGTGATTCGATTAGACAAGTTGATAATTATAACAATATAACTTTTAAAGATGAATTGACAAATATTGATGCCTCATTAAGGTACATGAATAGATTAGATTCTGATGGGTTTATTTTGATAAGTGATGGAATACAAAATTCAGGTAATGAAAATTTAATTTTACCAGATAATAGATTGATTCACTCTATTGGAGTAGGCAAAAAAGACATTTCTTTTAATGATTTATTAATTGAAAATGTAGAAATTTCTAAAGTAAATAATGAATCTATAGAGTTTGATATAAAAATCAATAATAATTCAAATAATGATTATAATGGTTTATATATTGAAATATCAAATGATTTAGGTAAAAAAATAATAGATAAAGTAAATCTTGAAAAAGGTAACTATATAGATAATAGGATAATTTCTGTACCTTTAGAGTATTTGTCATCTAATAATTTTTTTATTATTGAATCTATTCCAGAAGAAGATAATATTAATAATAATATTTATAGATTTGATATTGAAAAAAATATTTTATTGAAAGATAATATTTTACTTATTTCTGGTTTTTTATCAAATAATTCAAAAAAAATTAAACAAATTTTTTTAGACAATAAAAATACAACAATTACTCATTTTTATAAAACAGCAGGCTCTTTATGGAATCAAGAATTTGATTTAAATTATCAAAATTATAATACAATTATTTTTGATCAATTTCCAGTTTCAAAGGATGATTTGGTTATTTATAATGAAATTACAAATAATGAAGATTTGAATTTTATATTTTTTATAGGTCCAAATATTTATGAGTATAATGATATATATTATAGTTTAATAGAAGAATTTGATTATGATTTAAATATATCTAAAAAAAAGATTGTTAATTCTTTTTTAAATAAGAACTTAGCTAATAGTTTATATCCTATAAGGAAATTAATTGAAGTTTTTCCTAATCATGATAGTTATTTAGAAGTTTATAATAATAATAATAATAATTTGTCATCTGCTTTATCCTATTCTAATAATAACGTCATGATTGATTATTTTAATAATATAATGTTTGTATTTATTCCTGATTTAATGAATCTCTCTAATCTAGTTAAAAATTTAGAGAATGTAGATGTTCTATCAGATATTGTAGATTATTATTATAATATATTTATTAATGGGAATAGCCTAGAATTATTTTCAAATAAATATGTTTATGATTTAAGAGAAGAATCTAAAGTATATTATAATAACAAGTTAGATAGAAAGATTGATAATATTTTTTTAAGCATATTCAATAATGAAAATAATCTTATAGGTGAATATCCTTATAATAATATAATAGATGATAACTTGTATGTTTTTGATTTAAATATTATTAATGAGGGTGATTATTCAGCTCAATTGAATGTCGAATTATCTAATGGAATTATAATGGAAAGTAATATTTTGAACCTTAAATTTATTATTTCTTCTTCTGAATATAAAAATTCCAGTTTAAATGATATATTATTAAAGAATATTGCATACAATTCAAATGGAAAGTATTATAAAATAGATAATATAGATAGTCTTATTCAGTTTTATGATAAGGAATCTTATTTTAAATTAAATAAATTTAGATTTAATGTGTTTTATTTTCATAGTTTTTGGTTTATAATTATTTTTGCATTAATTGTTGAGTGGATTATAAGAAGGAATAAAGGATTATTGTAGATTATATTGTAATTTATTAATCTTAAATAAGGGGTAAATTATTAAAAAAGCATTTATAACAGGAATTTCTGGTCAAGATGGAGCTTATTTATCTAAATTTCTTTTAGAAAAAAATTATCAAGTTTATGGTGCTGATCGTCGAACTTCAGGTCCATCATTATGGCGTTTAGAAAAATTAGGTATTAGTAATCAAATTAATATTATAGATTGTGATTTATTGGAATTGTCCAATATAGATAGAATAATAAAAAATAATAAATTTAATGAAATTTATAATTTAGCAGCTCAATCATTTGTGGGCACATCTTTTAATTTGCCAATATATACATCTAATGTAAATGCTATAGGAACATTAAATATTTTAGAGTCAATAAGAAATAATGATTTAAATATTAAATTTTATCAGGCTTCTACCTCTGAAATGTTTGGTAATATTGATTCTTATCCTCAAAATGAGAAAACTAATTTTTATCCAAGAAGTCCATATGGAGTATCTAAATTATTTGCTCATTGGTCAACTATTAATTATAGAGAATCATATAATATGTTTGCTTGTTCAGGAATTGCTTTTAATCATGAGTCTCCTTTAAGAGGGGATGAGTTTGTAACTAAAAAAATTATCAAATCTTTTAATAATATTAAAAATGGTAAAGAAGAATTTTTGGAGTTAGGTAATTTGTATTCAAAAAGAGATTGGGGATTTGCTGGAGATTATGTTGAAGCAATGTGGATGATGCTCAATAGCGATATAGCTAAAGATTATGTCATATCTACTGGAAAAACATATTCTGTTAAGGATTTTATAAATAAAGCATCAAAATTTTTTAATTTTAATATTGTTTGGCAAGGTGAAGGACTGAATGAAGTTGCTATTGATAAAAATACTAATAAAATTATAATTAAGATATCAGAGTTATTCTATAGACCAGCAGAAGTTGATTGTTTATTGGGAGATTCATCTAAAATTAATCATGATCTTGGATGGAAACCTCAGACAACTATTGATCAATTAATTGAAAAAATGTGTGATTATGAATTAAAGGGAAGAATTTAGATGAAAATACTAGTTTTTGGAGGCTCTGGTTTTATTGGTTCTAATTTTATTAATTACTGTTTTAAAAATGATAATTATATAATTTTAAATGTTGATTCTCTAACTTATGCTTCTTCTAATAATTCTATTTTAAAAAATGATAATTATAATTTTATCAAAGGAGATATATGTAATCAATATTTAATAAATAAAATTATAATTGATTTTAAACCTGACTTTATTATTAATTTTGCAGCTGAATCACATGTTGATAGATCTATTGATAATCCAATTAAATTTATTGAAACAAATGTATTGGGAGTTGCTAATCTTTTAAATGAATCTTTAAATTATTATAGGACATTAGAATTGTCTCAAAAAAACAAATTTAAATTTCTACATATCTCTACAGATGAAGTTTATGGTAGTTTGAGCTTTAATGAAAATAAATTTTCAGAGACTACGCCATATAATCCAAGTTCACCTTATTCTGCATCTAAAGCTAGCTCAGATCATTTGGTTCGAGCGTGGAATAAAACCTATAATTTGCCTGTATTGATTACTAATTGTTCTAATAATTATGGTCCCTTTCAATTTCCCGAAAAATTAATTCCATTAATGATTATCAAATGTTTTCATGAACAAAAATTACCAATTTATGGAGATGGAAAAAATATTAGAGATTGGATATATGTAGAAGATCATTGTAGTGCAATTTTAAAAGTTCTTAAAAAAGGTAAAGTTGGAGAAACGTATAACATTGGTTCAAATTGTGAAAAAAGTAATTTAGACATAGTTAATGAGATTTGTTTAATAATGGATAAGTTTAAACCAAGAAAAAATGGGACTAAATATAAAGAATTAGTAACTTTTGTTAAAGATCGCCCCGGTCATGACTTGCGATATGCAATAGATAGTTCTAAAATAAAGGAACATGTTAACTGGGAGTCAAGTATATCTTTTGAAGAAGGTATAGTAGAAACTGTGCAATGGTACATTGATAATGTGGAATGGTGGAGTGAAAAAATTAATAGTGACTATAATTTATCAAGGCTAGGAGTAGATAAATGAAGGGTATTATTTTAGCAGCAGGTAGAGGAACAAGATTATATCCATTAACAAAAATTGTTAATAAACAATTGTTGCAAATTTATGATAAGCCCATGATTTATTATCCTCTTTCAATTTTAATGCTTCTTGGTATTAAAGATATTCTAATTATTACAGGTTCAAAGGATGTTGATTTATTTAATAATTTATTAGGAGATGGATCTCAGATTGGTATAAATATAGAATATGAGATTCAAGATGTGCCTAGAGGAATATCAGAAGCATTTATAATAGGAGAAAAATTTATAGGTAATGATAATGCTTGTCTTATATTGGGTGATAATATTTTTTATGGACATGGTTTCTTAGAGCCTATTAGAAAGAAAATTCAACTCTTTGAATCAGGTTCTGTTATTTTTGGATATCCTGTAACAGATCCTGAAAGATTTGGAGTAGTTGAATTTAATGAAAATAATGAAGTCTTAAGTATAGAGGAGAAACCAAAAAAACCAAAATCTAATTATGCTGTTCCAGGTTTATATCTATATGATAACGATGTTATTGAATATGCAAAAAAATTAAAGCCTTCAAAAAGAGGAGAATTAGAAATCACTGATTTAAATCGATTATATTTAGATAAAAAGAACTTAGATGTACATTTGCTAGGCAGAGGTGTCGCTTGGCTTGATACGGGTACTCCTAATAGTCTAATAGAAGCAAGTAATTTTATATCATATATTGAATCTCGTCAAGGACTTAAAATTAGTTGTATTGAAGAAGTCGCCTTTAATATGGGATATATTACTCTAGATAAATTAGAAGAAATAGTTGATGTCATACCAAAAGGTGATTATAGGAATTATTTAAAAAATTTTATTAGTATAAAACAGTGAAATTTAAAAAATTAGATATTAATGATGTTGTTTTAATAAAACCAATTAAACATGATGATTCAAGAGGTTTTTTCATGGAATCTTTTAGATATGACTTATTAGTTGAATTTGGTATTAAAAGTGATTTTGTCCAAGATAATATAGTACATTCATCTAAAAATGTTTTACGTGGACTACATTATCAAAAATATAATCCTCAAGATAAATTGATTCAAGTTATAAAAGGTGAAATATTTGATGTTGCTGTTGATATTCGGCCACATTCTAAGACATATGGTAAATGGGTAGGAGAGTTTTTGAATTCAGATAATAAGAATCAATTATATGTTCCATCTGGTTTTGCTCATGGATATTGTGTTATATCTGATAAAGCAATTGTTCATTATAAATGTTCGGACTATTATTATCCAAATGATCAAAATGGAATAATTTGGAACGATAAAGATCTCAATATATCATGGCCAATAAAAAATCCTGAAATTTCTGAAAAAGATAGTAAATTATCTACTTTACAAAAAATGGAATTTATTTAAATGTATAGATTGATTTTATTAGTTTTTATTCAAATGTTATTTCCTATTGATTATAATCAACATGATGTTTCATCAAATAATAAAAATATCAAATTTTCTAATTCATATAATGATTTATCTGATGAAATTATTCTAGAAAATACAATTGATTTAGATGATTATATTGTAGGGCCCGGTGATGTTTTTTTGTTTAATATGATTTCAAGTGATGGAATGCATAATTTCGAATTAGAAATATCTCCATTAGGAGATGTGCTGATTCCTAATGTTGGAGTAATATATTTGGATCAATTATTATTATCTGAAGCATTTAATAAGATTAAATTAGAATGTTCTAAAAAATATAGTAATGTTAAAATTAATTTAACTTTGAATAAAATTAAAAAATTTAAAGTTCAAATGATTGGCCCAATTCAGAATTCAGGTTTTTTTATAGCCAATCCCTTTACTACAGTTTTATCATTATATAATGAAATGATTGATAATGATGATAATAAAGAAAATATATCAATAAGAAATATAAAAATATATAGAGAAGATAAAATTATTCTTGTTGATTTGTTGAAGTATTCTATGACTGGTGATAAAGAATATAATCCTTATGTTAAAAGAGGAGATATTATTGAATTTAGTATTAAAGATAGATTTGTTTTTATTAGTGGAGGTGTTAAAACAGAGGGAAATATTGAATATGTTGAAAATGAAAATTTATTTGATTTGATACATCTAGTAGGTGGACTTAGTGAAGATGCTGATTCTAATTATATAAATATTACTAGCTATTTAGATAATATTAATAAAATTAACATGACAATTAATAATATTTCAGATACTAAAGATTATATTTTAAAGCCAAATGATTACATTAATGTTCGAAAAATTAAAGAATATAGAAGAACGGATTTTATTAATATAGATGGAGAGGTTAATTTTCCTGGAAAATATGTCTTTGATAATAATATGTCTATTGGAGATGTCATTAACTTAGCTGGAGGATTAACTAAAAAAGCAGATTCTGATATGATATCAATTACCAACCAATTAATTAATGGTAATCCTGATTATGAATTAGAAAGGATACTTTTAATTGATCCTTCTGATAGAACTTCATCAGAAAAATCATATATTAAATCTAGAAAAAAAATTATAAAAGGTTTAATTGTATCAGAAGATAAAGATTTAACAAAATTAATTTATGATTATAAAATTGAAAAAGGAGATGAAATTTTTATCCCTCTTAAATTAAATTTTATTGAAATTATTGGAGCTGTTAAATTTCCAGGAAGATACCCATATAATCCTGAATTCTCAATATCTGATTATATAAAAGAATCAGGTGGAAAAACAAAAAATGCAAATGGTAAAATATTTGTAATTGATAATATGAGTAATCAGAAGACAAAGGCTCGTTTAAATAAAAGTTTAAATAATGGAGATATATTATTTGTTGAGCAAAAAGAAGATTTTGATCCATTTACTCGTTTTAAGGATGTTATGTTGATTTTAGGTCAGGCTGCAGCTTTATATGCTGTGATTAATACAACTAAGTAAATATGAATAAAGAAAATTTAAATATAGCACAAATAATTAATATAATTAATCTTAATAAAAATAGTATTTTAAAAGTTACAAGTATATTCTTTTTATTATCTTTTATTTATTCATTTATTATTGCAACAGAGTATTACGAATCTTCTATTTCATTATATGCTGCAGGTGAACTTGATGATAATAATATTTTGGCACAATATGGATCTTTAGCAGAAAATTTTGGTTTTTCAGCTGTTCCATCATCTAATTATTACATTCCTGATATTATTGAAAGTAGAAGTTTGAAAAAAGAAATTGTTCTTAAAAAATGGAATAATTCTAAATTTGATACCTCAGTTAATCTAATTGAATATTGGGGAATTAATGAAACTAGTTTTATAGGTAGCTTTTTTTCTTATTTTAAATCATTTTTTATATCTGAAAAATTTCAGGATTCAAATATAAGCGACTTGAATGCAGCAATTCAAAATTTAAATCAATTAATTCATGTTGATGAACAAAATTCAGGTTTGATTATTGTTAAAGTTTATATGCAGGAACCTGGTCTTGCATCAGATTTAGCAAATTATATTTCTAAGTATGTTGTAGCTTTTATTAACAATCAACAAAAGGTCTATGCAGATAAATCAAAAGATTTTATTTTGGAAAGGATGAATATAGCTAAAAATGATTTACATCAATCTGAGGAAAAACTTACAGAATTCCGTAAAAAAAATCCCTTAGTGCTTGATACGCCTGATTTGCAACTTATTCGAGCAAGATTAATAAGAAATGTTGAGGTAAATCAGCAAGTGTTTATAACATTAAGAGAACAACTTGAAATTGCTAAAATTGAATCTTCTAAAGAACGTTTACTTATAAATATATTAGATGGAGCAGAACCTAATCCTGAAAAAAGTAAACCTCAGAGATTATTATTGATAATTATTTTAACTTTATGCGGTTTGTTTATAAGCATTTTTTATCAAATTATAGAATTTAATTTTAAAAAAATAAATTCTAATTCAATATAAAATTTTGTTATTAAATAGAAATAAATTATCAATCTTTAATGATATTCTAAAAGGTTCTTCTACAACTTTTTTAATAAGCGTTTTAACAATTATATCTGGATATTTATTTATATATTTTATTAATAAAATATATGGGACAGCTTTTGTAGGTGTTTTTACAACTACTCAGTCTTTATTTTTTATCATTTCAATTTTATGTACATTGGGATTTGATACTTATTCATTAAAAGTTTTTTCATCTAATAATAATATAAATTATTTATTGTCAGTATATAGTGTAATTATTAAAACTACACTGTTATTATCAGTTGTAATCTCATTTATACTATATTTTAATTCTAACCTTATTTCATTTTTTTTTAATAATGATTTATTATCGCATCCGATTAAAATTTTATCTTTATCATTAATACCATTAGTGATTCTTAATATTCATTCTCAGATTTTTAGAGCTTTTAAAAATATGTATCTTCATTCTATATATAATAGAAAATTTATTATAGTTATAATGTTCTTTCTGATTTTGATATTGTTGATTTTTAATTGGGATATTAATTCTAATAACATATTTTATTTGTATCTTTATAGTATGTTCTTCTTAGCAATTATTAGCTCTCTTCATATTGATATTTTTTTGAAAAAAAAGAAAAAAGAAAATTCTAAACAAGATTTAGTGTTTGAAAAAGAAAATTTTAGTAATTTGTATTCTAATTCTAAATCAATGTTAATTATTAGTTTAGTCTTTATTCTTTTTCAATATATAGATATTTTATTGTTAGCTTTTTTAAGTACAGATGAAAATGTAGGAATTTATACAATTGTATTAAAAATTTCATCAATTACAGGTATTGTATTAATGGCAATTAATAGTATAGCAGGACCTATTATTTCAAAATTATATTTTAATGATAAACTAAGTGAATTTAGCGTATATATTAAAAAAATGGTTAGATTAAGTTTTATTTTTTCAATACCTATCTTATTATTTATTATATTTTTTTCTTCTTTAATATTGAGTTTTTTTGGAGAACAATTTAATAATTATAAATATGCACTTATTATTATGTGTCTAGCTCAATTGATTAATGTTTCTTCAGGGTCTGTGGGATTAATTATGCAAATGACAAATAATGAAAAGATATTTAGAAATATTATTGTTTTTTCTATGGTCATAAATTTTATATTAAATATTATATTGATTCCTAAATTTCATGTTTGGGGAGCTATTTATTCAAGTTCTTTTTCTTTGGTGTTATGGAATGTTTTAGGTGCTTTTTTCGTTTATAAAAAATTAAAAATATATTCATTCATACATTAAATGATTAATGATTTTAAATTACCTAGTTTTTTTATAGTTGGTGCTCAAAAATGTGGTACAACTACCTTGCATAATTTGCTTAGTCAAGATCCGAGAATAAGTTTGCCTAAGTATAAAGAAACACATTTTTTTAGTACTAATTATGATAAAGGAATTGATTGGTATAGAAAACAATTTTCTAATAATAAATATTTATTACGAGGAGAGGTCGACCCATCATACATATTCTTTCCAAATGTTTTTAAAAGAATTAAAAGAGAAATTAAGAATCCTAAATTTATTTTTATATTTAGAAGGCCTTTAGATCGCTCATATTCCCATTATATAATGAGTAAATCTAGAGGATATGAAAAATTATCATTTAGTGATGCAATAAATAAAGAAAATCAAAGATTGAAAGATGGAAAATTGTTTTCATTTACAAATTTTAGTTATTTAAAAAGAAGTGAATACTCTATTCAATTAAATCATTTTTTTGATTTATTTAATAGAGAAAATTGTATTTTTATAAAATTTGATGATTTATTTAATAAAAAAATGAATAAAGATAAAATAAAATATATATATGATTTTTTAGATTTAGAATTTCAAAATAATATTGATTTTAATATTAAAAAAAACTCAGCTTCTATTAGTAAATCTGATTTTATAACAAATAATCTTTATAATTATACTTTTTTAAGGCAAGTTTTAAGAAAAATTATTATTTCAAAGAATTTACGATATAAAATAAAAAAAATTATTGATGGATATAATCGGAAATCAATTAATCCAGAATTACTTAAAATGGAAAAAATAAAAATATTTGATAATTTATCAGATAGTATTATTGACTGGAACAATAAAGAAGTAAAAAAAATTATGGAAATAATCAAAATAGACTTAACTGATTGGTATATAAATGGAAAGTTTTAAATCACCTGTTATTATTACAGGTATGCATAGAAGTGGAACTACGCTATTATCTAGAATATTAGATGACCAAGGTGTATTTATGGGGTATAAAAAAGAAGAAAATAATGAATCAATATTTTTCTTAAAATTAAATCAATGGATTTTATCATTAGGTGGTTGTTCTTGGGATAATCCATGTAATTTGAATCATTTATATAATAAGCAAATCATAATAGATAGAATGAATCAGATAATTGATTCAAGATTGAATTTCTTGTATCATGGATATTTGAATATTCTTTCTAAGAAAAGTTTTTATAAAATGACAAATCATTGGGGTTGGAAGGATCCTCGTAATACTTTTACGGTAGAATTTTGGTTTTCTTTATTTCCTGATGCAAAAATTATAAATATTTATAGAAATCCATTAGCTGTTTCTAATAGTTTACTTATAAGACAAAATAAATTAATTGAAAAAGATAAAGAGAAAAAAATAAAGTTGAAAAATAAGATTGCAAGCTTATTACCAATTTTTCATTCATCTGTTTTAAGTAGTACGATATTAAATGATATTAATGATTGTTTATTGCTTTATAAAAAATATCAAGATATGGATATTAAAAATTCTAATAAATATTCTAATCAGTATTTAAGTGTCTGCTATGAAGATTTAATTTTAAATTCAGATGTTGTTTTAGGCAGAGTTTTTAAATATTTAAATGTGGATGTTGATTATTTTAAATTAGAAAAAATGAAAAATAAATTTAATCCAAAAAGAATAAATGCTTATAAGGATAAGGAATATGCATACAATCAAAATCTTTTAGATCAAATTAATTATTCATTAAAGAAATAAATTCATATTTAAATATGAGAAAAAACAAAGTTTACATTATTATTCTTAATTATAATGGCTTTTCTGATACAGTTAATTGTATTAAAAGTATTCAAAAATCTATTTATAAAGAATATCAGATTATTCTTGTAGATAATAATTCTGATGACAATTCACTTAATGAAATTATTAAGTATCTAGATTCTTCTAATTTAGAGTATAATTTTTCAGATGTTTTTTTTGCAGATAATAATAAACAAACAAAAAAAGATATAGTCATCATAAAAAATAATGAAAATTTGGGGTATGCTTCAGGTAATAACGTGGGGATGAGATATGCCTTACAATATGAAGATTGTGATTTTTTGTGGATTTTAAATAATGATAATATTATTGAAGAAAAAAGTCTGATGAAATTAGTTGAGAATCATGATAAAAATACTATATATGGTAGTAAGATATTGAAATACAAGAATCCTGAATTAGTAGATTCAATAGGTGGAAAATTAAATTATTACTTATTAACAACTAGTCATAATTTCTCTAATACATTGAATTCCGAATTAATTAAAAAAGTAGACTCTTTAGATTACATACATGGTACATCTGTTTTTTTTCATAAGGATATTATTAATTCTATTGGATATTTTGATGAAGATTATTTTATGTATTATGAAGATGTTGAATTTTCTATAAGAGCCAAAAAAAAAGGTTGTAAATTAGATGTTAATCAAGAGAGTGTAATCTATCATAATGTTGATTATGAAAAATATAAAAATGAAAATATTAATTTATTAAAAAATGTGTATTCTATTATAAATCGTTTAAGGTTGGGGAAAAAATATTTTAAAAATAAGATAATTTTTATTTATACTGGTATTTTATTATCTTTTTTTAAACGTATTATTACTTTTAGATTTAAAGAAGCATATTTGATAATTAATTATCTTTTTAAAATTTGAAACAGTATATCAATTTGATAACTATTTTTCTTTTTGCTTTTGTAGGAGCAGATAGAATTAATTTTTTTGGGAACCCCGATTCTCTATTTATTTTAACTCCTTTTTTGATGATAGGGTTATTTCTGATAATCAATCTATTGATTTTTGGATTCCAAAATATTAATTTTTCATGGTTCATTGAAGATAGATTCTTTACATTGAGTTTTTTTTCTTATCTCCTATGTGTATTTATTAGTATTATCTTTTCTTTAGATACATTTATGTCCTCTAAAAGAACAATTCTTCTTTTATTTATTATTATAGTTTTTGTATTTCTTATTTCTTATTATGATTATAAAGAATTATTAGATTTAATTGTGCAAGCATCAATATTAGGATCATTTTTATTTTTCATTTTTAATATTATATTACTTATGAATTGGCTAGGTTCTTCTACATTTGATAATAAAATTATTGATTTTCAGCCTGATACTATAGCATATTTTTTGCCAAGATTGGGAGGCTATTGTTCTGATGCAAATCGTAGTGGTTTTATTTTAACTGTTTTTACATTTTTTTTAATTCATAATCGTTATAAAAATAAAATAATTAATTATGTAGTTATCTTAAACATTTTAATGATTATTTTGTCCTTATCAAGGACTACATATATTTTATTTATTTTAACAACAATTATCTACTTAATATTTATTTCAAAAGAAGGAGAGATTAAATATTTTTTTATGGTATTTTCTTTTCCCATTGTTTTATTGTTTTATTTTCTATC
>CETH01063105.1_pt1 | contig 14341 bp, 15 predicted proteins | sample 361461 | NCBI WGS metagenome assembly CETH01 (sample SAMEA2622695, study PRJEB7988) | marine metagenome | isolation source: saline water (ENVO:00002010), including
ATCAACTTAAGCATATGCTTGCCTCTATTATCTTTGCTACTGAAGGTGGTTTGTTTGATATAAACGCCACTTTGCCCCTTATGGCAATACAAGTAGTTGTATTAACTTATTTATTAAATTCACTCTTCTTTAAACCTGTTGGAAAGGTTGTCGAAAAAAGGGAAAAGTATGTTACTACAAGTATCTCTGAGGCTAAAGCAAAACTTGCTGAAGTTGAGAAGTTAGAGGCTGATTTACTTGATCAACTTCAGAAAGCTCGTTCTGAGGCTGCAAAAATTGTAAACGAGGCTGAAAAAGATTCTGAAAAGCTTTATCAAGAAGCTCTAGATCTTGCAAATAATGAAGCTAATGCTTCTAAAGAAAAAGCAAGGCTAGAAATAGAAAATCAGACTTCTTCAGCACGTCAACAACTAACAAAGCAGGCCGATGATTTAAGCGAACTTATTGTAAATAGATTAATTCAACAAAAATGAATCTTTCTTTTTTAGCTACAGGCGGTTTTGGGTTAAATCTCAATTTATTTGAGACTAATTTAATTAATTGGGCTGTAGTAATTTTTGGATTGTATAAATTTTTACCAAGTTTTCTTGGGAAAATGCTTCAAAAAAGAAGGGAAGGAATCCTTCTTGAATTAAAGGATGCTGAAGATCGCCTTAATACAGCTACTACTTCTCTTGATAAAGCTAAATCTGATTTATTATTAGCTGAAGAAAAAGCCTCTCAAATAAAGGCTGATTCTTTAAAAAGATCAGAATTGATAAAGTTGGAGAGTGAAAAGAAGGCTATTGAAGAGATGGCTCGGATCAAACAAAGTGCAATCTCTGATGAAAGTTCTGAAGCTGCAAGAGCTATTTCTCAACTTCGTAAGGAGGCCGTTGAATTAGCTATCAAAAAAGCTTTAGATTCTTTGCCAAATAAACTTGATCAATCAACTCAAGAAAATTTGGTTACTAAATCAATTAATGATATTGAGATAGAATAATGCCTCTACTAAATTCCGTTACTACTCCTTATGCAGAAGCTTTTCTACAAGTTTCAGAAGAATTGAATCTTACTGAAGAAATAGTTTCTCAATCTAAAGAGATTCTTACTTTAATTAAAGATTCACCAGAACTTGAGAAAGCTCTATCTTCTCCAATTCTTGAAAAAGAGTCAAAGAAAAAAATAATAGTTCAGCTATTCTCTGATAAGGTTAATCAATCCTTATTGAATTTACTTAAATTATTAGCCGATAGGCAAAGAATAGGAATATTAGTTCCAATTCTTGAGAGATTCCTAGAGCTTTACAGAGAAAATAGTAATATTGCACTTGCAACTGTTACTTCTGCTATAGAACTATCTGAAGAGCAAAAAGATTTACTCTCTCAAAAAATAAGTGCTATTGCAGGCACTGAAAAATTAGAACTTGTTACTAAAACTGATTCAACTCTCATAGGGGGTTTCGTCGCGAGTGTAGGATCTAAAGTAATAGATGCAAGTCTTGCCTCTCAAATTAGAAAACTTGGTTTCTCTCTATCCAAGTAATTTTTTAACACAACACTATTTCTTAAAACCATGGTATCTATCCGTCCTGATGAAATCAGTTCAATATTAAAACAACAAATAACTGATTATGATCAATCTGTATCTGTAAGTAATGTAGGAACAGTTCTTCAAATAGGTGATGGAATTGCAAGGATTTACGGCCTTGAAAAGGTAATGGCTGGAGAACTTCTTGAATTTGAAGATGGGACTGAAGGGATAGCTCTTAACCTTGAAGATGATAATGTGGGAGCTGTTATGATGGGTGATGCATTAGGCGTACAAGAGGGAAGTACAGTAAAAGCTACTGGTAAAATTGCTTCTGTTCCTGTAGGTGAGGCTATGCAGGGAAGAGTTGTTAATCCATTAGGACAACCCATCGATGGTAAAGGTGAAATACCAACAAGCGATAATAGACTTATAGAAGAATTAGCTCCAGGGATAATAAAAAGAAGATCTGTTTATGAGCCTATGCAAACTGGTATTACCTCTATTGATGCGATGATTCCGGTAGGGAGGGGTCAAAGAGAACTAATTATTGGAGACAGACAGACAGGTAAAACTGCAATTGCAATTGATACTATCATTAACCAGAAAGGACAAGATGTTACCTGTGTGTACGTAGCAGTTGGCCAGAAATCAGCATCAGTAGCGAATGTTGTAGAAGTATTAAGAGAGAAAGGTGCTTTAGATTATACAGTTGTAGTAAGTGCCGGAGCTTCAGAAGCTGCAGCTTTACAATACTTAGCACCTTATACAGGAGCTGCAATAGCTGAGCATTTTATGTATCAAGGGAAAGCCACTTTAGTTATTTATGATGATTTAACTAAACAAGCTCAAGCTTATAGGCAAATGTCACTTCTCTTGAGAAGACCACCAGGAAGAGAAGCATATCCAGGAGATGTATTTTATTGCCATAGTAGACTTCTTGAAAGAGCGGCTAAATTATCAGATGCAATGGGAGGCGGTTCAATGACTGCCTTGCCGATTATTGAAACTCAAGCTGGTGACGTCTCGGCATACATTCCTACAAATGTAATTTCAATCACAGATGGACAAATTTTCCTAAGTGCTGATCTTTTTAACTCGGGCTTACGTCCAGCAATTAATGTAGGTATATCAGTTAGTAGGGTAGGAGGCGCAGCTCAAACTAAAGCAATTAAGAAAATTGCGGGAACTTTAAAATTAGAATTGGCTCAGTTTGATGAGCTGGCTGCTTTCTCTCAATTCGCTTCAGATCTAGATGAAGCTACTCAACAGCAACTTGAGAGAGGTAAAAGACTTAGAGAATTATTAAAGCAAGCACAATTTTCACCATTGAATTTAGCTGAACAGGTAGCTGTTGTATATGCTGGAGTCAAAGGATTGATAGATGAAGTTCCAGTTGAGGATGTTACAAAATTTGCCATTGAATTAAGAGAGTATTTGAAATTAAATAAGTCAGAATTTATTGAAGAAGTTTTAAAGGAAAAGAAATTAAATGATAAGTTGGAGTCAACTTTAAAAGAGGTTATTAACGAAGTTAAGTCCTCAATGCTTGCCAAAATTTAAATTAATTAAATACCATGCCAAATCTTAAAGAAATAAGAGATCGGATTGTATCTGTAAAAAACACTCGGAAGATTACAGAGGCTATGAGATTAGTTGCTGCAGCAAAAGTAAGAAGAGCACAGGAACAAGTCCTAAAGAGTAGACCTTTCGCTGACAAACTTGCACGTGTATTGGAAAATATTCAAACAAGAATGCAGTTTGAAACATCCGATTCGCCTCTCTTAAATAAAAGAAATGTTGAAACAATTTCTTTAGTTTGCATAACTGCTGATAGAGGTTTATGTGGTGGATACAATACTAATGTTATTAAAAAAGTTGAAATTAGATATGCAGAATTATTAGAGAAAGGATTTAAACCAAATCTTATACTTGTTGGTAAAAAAGCTATTGGATATTTTCAAAATAGAAAAGATAGATATTCTATAAAAAGTACTTTTAAAGAATTAGAACAAGTCCCAACCACACAAGACTCTGAAGGTATAACAAACGAAATTCTTGCTGAATTTTTATCAGAAAATACTGATAGAGTTGAAATTATTTATACGAAATTTATAACTCTTGTTAGCTGCTCACCAGTAGTTCAAACTTTATTACCTTTAGACCCCCAAGGAATTGCTGAAGAAAATGATGAGATTTTTAGATTAACTACAAAAAATAGTAAATTGCGTGTAGAAAAATCTGCTATTTCGAATTCAGAGAGTGATAAGTTGCCCTCTGATATTATTTTTGAACAAAGTCCTACCCAATTATTAGATTCTTTATTACCTTTGTACCTACAGAATCAAGTATTAAGATCACTGCAGGAATCTGCAGCATCTGAGTTGGCTTGTAGAATGACTGCTATGAACAATGCAAGTGATAATGCTAAAGAATTAGCAAGTACCTTAAATTTAACTTATAATAAAGCTAGACAAGCGGCTATTACTCAAGAAATTCTTGAAGTTGTAGGTGGATCATCTATTTAATAAATAATTTTTTTTAAATATTTATACAATGTTTTTAATTCCTTAATTTTTCAGAAATTTTGTATTAAATAGTAAATTGATAAATGAATTTAACTAGTATTGAATTTGAATTAAATTGGCCGCAAACTATTGATATTCAAAATTTGCGACAATTCATACTAAAAAATATTGCTAAAAGAGGGGAAGTCTTAAGGTGGTCAATTAATAATATTAATATCAAAGATAATGATATTAATTTAAAAATTTTAACCATAGATGCAGTAATTATTAATTAAATAAAAGTTCATGCTTATTATTCGTTCTATTTAAAACATGACTATAGCACCTACTATCTTTATCGTGCCTACAGGAATTGGATGTGAGATAGGAGGTTTTGCAGGAGATGCACTTCCTGTAGCGAAATTATTAGCATCAGCCTCTGGTTGCCTAGTAACGCATCCAAATGTTATGAATGGAGGATCTTTATCAGAGTCTGATGAGAGAATTTTTTACCTTGAAGGATATAGCTTAGATCGATTTGCAAAAGGAGAATTGGGTTTAAAGAAAGTTAAACAACAAAAAATAGGTATAATTTTTGATGCTGAAATTGAAAAAAATATATTAATACGGCATCTTCAGGCTACAGATGCATGTATTGCAACTTTAGGAATAAATATAGAATCTTATGTAATTACAAATAATCCGGTTGGTGTTGTATTAAGTAATCAAACATCTGGGGGAAGTACTGGATATATTAAAAATCCAGAGGAATTAATTAAAGCGGGTGAAAAATTAGTTAAATCAGGAGTTACCGCAATTGCGATAGTCACAAAATTTCCTGACAATTTAGATAATGATGAAATTAATTCATATAGAAAAGGTGAAGGAGTAGACTCAATCGCTGGAGCTGAAGCTGTTATAAGCCATTTGATAAGTAAATATTTGAAAGTTCCTTGCGCACATGCTCCAGCATTCGCTCAAATAGATATAGAAGAAAGACTTGATCCAAGAGCAGCTTCAGAAGAGATTGGGTTTACTTTTCTACCATCAGTTCTTATCGGTTTAAACAAAGCGCCAAACCTCATTGAATTACCTTCATTGGATAAAAGTATCGATCTTTATCCTAATCAGGTTGAAGCAATTATTGTTCCACAAGGAGCTTTAGGAGGTGAAGCAGTAATGGCATCTATGGAGCGTGGGGTAAGTATAATTTCGGTAAAGAATTCTAGTGCTTTAAATGTTTGCAATAACTATCTAAATTACCCAAATTATACTGAGGTCAATAATTATTTTGAAGCTGCTGGCCTATTATTATCAATACGTGAGGGTATTAACTCCAATTCTATTCAAAGACCAATAATTCCCTTCTCAAAATATAGAATAAACTGAAGAATAAAATAATGAGTTCTTATTTTGCGATTGGTAATCTCCAATCTGTTCCTAAAGATTGACTACTTAGTTTTATAATAGGAGGTGCTTGCTTCCTCTTAAATTCTGATTTTTGAATTAAATTAATAATCTTTTTTATTAAATCATTATTGAAACCTTTTTTTTGAAGCTGAACAAAATCTTTTTTGTCTTCAATTATTGCTTTAAGAATAATATCTAAATCAGAGTAAGGAGGTAAGGAATCAGTATCTAGTTGATCTGGACCAAGTTCTGCGCTTGGAGGCTTATTTAATATCTTTTGACCTATTATTGAATTTATTGAAGGTAAATTATATTTCCTTCTAGCTCGTGTAGATTCCTCACTATCAATCCATTTCGAAAGTTTAAAAACATTTGTTTTGTATAAATCTCCAATTATTGATAGTCCTCCATTCATATCACCATACAAAGTACAGTATCCAACAGCTAGTTCAGATTTGTTACCGGTAGAGAGTAATAAATGATCAGAATTATTGGCAATTGCCATTAAGATTGTTCCTCTAATCCGTGACTGAATATTTTCATTTGTGATTCCTTTTAATTCAAAATTTAGTTCTTTTTCAAATGTATTTTCAAAACTGTTAAATAGATTTTCTATAGATATTTTTTGAATATTGATATCTAATCTTTTTGCTAATTCATACGCATCAACCTTAGAGTGCTCGCTGCTCCATTTCGATGGCATAGAAACGGAAAAGATTTTATCCTTTCCTAGTGCTGCTGTAGCAATGACAGAAACTAATGCAGAATCAATACCTCCACTTAAGCCAATTAAAGCAGTCTTAAATTGACATTTTCTGGCATAATCTTTAAGCCCTAAAACTAAAGCATCAAAAATTATCTCCATTTCACTTAAATCTTTTCTTTTTTTAAATTTCGAAGAATTAACTGTTAAATCCCAACATCTATAATCCTCCTCAAAGGATTTTAATTCCATTAAAGATTCTCCATGCCTATCCATTACAAAGCTATTTCCATCGAAAACTAAATCATCATTTCCACCAATTTGATTTATATAAATTAGAGGTATTTTTAAATGCTTCACAGCAAAGTTAGAAACTTTCGTTCGATTTTTTATTTTTTCAATAGTAAAAGGAGAGGCAGAAAAATTTAAAAGCAAATCAATATTTTTTCCTGCTAAATCAAAAACTGGATTCTTTTTATGCTTTCCTCTTCCTTCAATAGTTTCATTAACCCATAAATCCTCGCAAATAGTTATTCCAATTTTCCAAATTTTATTATTATATTTTTTCTCTAAGATAGAAACTTTTTTTGAAGATCTAAAGTATCTTTTTTCGTCGAAAACTTCATATGTAGGTAATATTATTTTTCGAGCAATTATTTCCCATTTTCCATTTTCTATAAGAGCAATTGAATTATATAAATTTGGGAAAAAACAATCTTTAATTTCTTCTGCAACACCTATAGTAACGCTTAAGTTTGCGAAATTTTTGGCAATTTCAGTTGAAAGCTTATCCAATATTTTGTTTTGTTTATTGAGAAGATCTTTTTGAAATAATAAATCTTTGGGGGGATAACCCCATAAAGATAATTCAGGAGTAACTACTAAGTTTGCTGAATCTTTGTGAGCTAGAGAGAGAACTTTTAAAATATTTTGTGCATTACCATCTAGGTCTCCTATAACTGAATTTAATTGTGCAAGAAATATCTTCATAGCTATATATTAATTCCCTGAATATAAATTTTTAGTTTTGACGATTGAAATTAATGATTTTGGTAAATATGAATAATTTAAATTTGTTCTGATCATAGAACTAGATATTTTGGGGATTTTGAATGAAGCAATTTCAAATATTCCTTTAAGCTTATTTATTGATTCTAAGTGTTTCATCTCGATTGGGAAATCCTCTCTTGGAATAATAAATAACTTAGCTTGATTTAAAATTTCATTAATATTTTTCCACATGAACATTTCTTCTAGTAGATCACTCCCAATAACAAAATCTAATTTTTTTATTTGATATTTTTCCTTACATATTTTTATCGTTTTGATTGCCCATTGACTACTTATCTCTTCATCATAAATAACTCGTGAATCATTAACATCATTTATTAATGTTTTTAAGAGAAGACTCCTATTAAAAAGATTTTCTTGATGTTGTTTGGATGGGTTATTACTGGCATACGTAATTACTAAGCTATATCTTCCTGCTAACGCTTTAATAATGATTTCATGACCAAGAGTTGGAGGGTCTGCACTTGTTCCGAATAAAGCAATGTTTGGGGTTTCTAAATTCAAGGTATAAATATTGATATTGATAAGTCTTTGATGTTTTCTGAATCTTTATGAAGAAATCTATTGGGATCTACGAAATTATTTCCCTTGAGTACTATTTTCTTTATTGCCTGGAATGGTTCTAAGTTATTAAGAGTGCTTTTTTTTAATATTTCCTTAGCAGCTAACTTGCCAATTAGTTTTGTAGCTTTTACTGCTAAAACTGCTTGAGCTATTGCGACTGGACCATAGGATAGTAATGAAAAACCTCCTGTAAATGGAGCGGATATTAAACTTATTTTTCTAATTAAGTTCAAAGTAGTATTAATACTAATTTGTGTAGCTCCCAAAAAAATATTATTTATTGAAATTGTCCGAATAAGTTTTCTTGCTGATTTGCTTTTTATCTTTAACCCATAAATCTCGCTTAATTCTTTAATTAAGGCTGTATCTAAAAGAAAACACCCGGTTATATCTAGGAAAAGTAGTGGATTAAGTGCTACTCCTGATGCCTTCATTGTCGCAAATTTACCAATTGTTGCTTGGGCTTCTTTCTTCCTTTTAAGTAGTCTGCACTCCTTAACTCTTCTTGATAATTTATCTGCTATTTGAAGTGTATTTGAAATCAGAAAGATATCTCCCAATTTATTAATTATTTCTCTTGTATAATCAAATATTTTATTAGTTTGGGACTTATTTTGATAATTTATGTTTGAATTAGTAATAATTGGGATTTCTGAGCATTGAGGTAATTTTTTCCTGATATTTATTAAAATATCCTTTATTTCGCTCGTGCCCCAAATATCAATTTTATTTAAAACCAATATAATTTTTTTCTCGCTTTTTAGGAGAGCATTAATGCTCTCTAATTCATTTCTATTAAGATCCCCACTTACAATAAATAAGATGAGATCCAAAGTCTCAATTTTACCTAATTCTTTTTTTTGATCATTCTTTAAACAAATATCAAAACCAGGAAAATCAATTAGCTCTATTTTCTTTATATTGTCCTGATTAAGATATAGCTCTTTAGATCTAATGTTTTTACATGAACCATTTAAAATATCACTTTTAAAGAAATTTTCTTTAGCAATACTATTTAATAATGATGATTTCCCCACACCAGCTTTTCCCCATACACCAATTCTTAAATGTTTCTCTTTTAATCTAAATAATTGCTGATTAAATGCGATAATTTCTTGATTTAAGATTCCTTTTTCATAATTATTAAGCTCTATGGCTTCCCACCATTCTTTGAATAATAAATAACTTTCATCAAGCTTAGATTTAAAAATCATTATTTTTTCCACCAACCAGCTAAAACTGAAAGAACTGCTTCAGAACCAATTAATCCCACGAAACCTCCAAATTCATCTACTACTACTTTCACTCCTTTATTATCCTTGTCAAATGTAGTTAAAAGCTTATCAATTTTGATCATCTCTGGGATGTAGTCTACGGGGTCACATAATTCTGAGATTAATTTAGAACTTTCTCCCTTTATAAGTGCTGTAAGTAATGATTCTCTTTTTGCAACACCCTGAATTTTATCAACCTTATCACCAAGAATTACCCACCAAGGTGAATTATTTGATAAAAGCAGTTGCTCAATATTAGTAAGCTTTTCTGATCCATCGATGCTTGGAGCAGAGACTCTCGGTATCATTAAGTCTTTTGCCTTTAGATCATTTAATTGAAAAACTTTTGATATCATAGCGGCTTCGTCTGCTTCAATAAAACCTTTTTGAGATCCGATTTTTGCCATTTGTCTTATTTCTGCTTCATCGGTTGAGATTTCATTTTCTGCTGTAATGACAGGAAATAGTTGCTCAATTAATATTAAAAATGGCTTCATTAAAATATTCAATGTTCTCAATATCGGCACAGAAATAATTGCTACTTGTAAAGAAAATCTTGTTCCAATTGCTTTAGGAAGAACTTCCCCTAATAAAACGACAAGAATATAAAATCCAATAGTAAATATAGTTAATCCAAAACTATTATTAATAACTAAAGCGCCATATACACCTAATATTAAGCTTCCAATTATATTAAATCCATTATTTGTAATTGTAATTACTGTTAATGTTCTCCCTAAATGTTTCTTAAGTAATAGTAATTGATTAGCAGAACTAGTAGGTTTTTGTTTCGTTGCTACTTCTAGTATTCTTATTGAATTGACAGCTAAAAAGGCTGCTTCTGCTCCAGAGCAGCATGCTGATCCTACTAGAATGACAAGGATAAGTATGATTAAAATGAGAACATTAGGTTCCATTGAATTTGGAGCAAAATAAATTTTTATATTTCATTCTTCCATTTTTTCTTAAAACTCGCCAACATTAGATCTTATGTATAAATTCGATAGTCAAATTTTTTATAATAGAAGACAAGAGTTCTTGTCAAAATTGAATGGTAAGGCTGCTATTATCCCAAGTGCAAGTCTTGTCCAACACCATGCTGATTGCGAATATCCTTTTAGACAGAATAGTAACTTTTGGTATCTAACAGGTTTTGATGAACCTGATGCTGTGGCATTATTCCTTTCACACAAAACACAGGGAGAACAATTTATATTATTTGTCAATCCTAAAGATTCACTTAGTGAAATATGGAATGGTTTTAGATGGGGTTTAGATGGAGCAAAAGAAGTTTTTAATGCAGATAATTCACACCCTATTTCTGAATTGGAAAAGTTGCTGCCTAACTACTTAAAAGGGGCAGATGAACTTATATTTTCAATTGGAAAGAATAAACATGTAGAGACTATAGTGTTAAATTTATGGTCAAAACAGCTTGAAAACTTATCAAGGAATGGTAGTGCACCTAGTTCAATAAGATCTCCTGATTTTTATCTAAATGAAATGCGACTTATTAAAAGTGAGTATGAAATAGGGAGGATGAGAGAGGCTGCACAGATCTCAGCAGAAGCTCATGAGTTTGTAAGAATTAATTCACCAAGTAAAAAGAATGAGAGGCAGCTACAAGGACTCATAGAAGGTTTTTTCCTCGACAGAGGAGCAAGGGGCCCCGCTTATCATTCAATAGTCGCTTCTGGAGATAATGCATGCGTTTTGCATTACACATCTAATAATTCTGAATTAAAAAAAGGAGATTTAATTCTGATTGATGCAGGCTGCTCCTTGGTTGATTATTACAATGGTGACATAACTCGAACATTCCCATTCGGAGGAAAGTTTTCTGGAGAGCAAAAAGCAATATATGAGATAGTTTTAGAGGCACAAAAAACTGCGATTAAAAATGTGATTACTGGTGTAGATTCAAATCACATACACAATGAAGCTTTAAAAGTTTTAATTGAAGGTTTAAAAGAAGTTAATCTCTTGAAAGGAGAGACTGAGGGAATTATTGAGAATGGTTCATATAAGCATTTGTATATGCATAGAACAGGACATTGGCTTGGTTTAGATGTTCATGATGTGGGGGCTTATAGATTAGGCGATTATGAAGTCCTATTAAGAAATGGAATGATTCTTACTGTTGAACCAGGTATCTATATAAGTGATAGAATTCCAGTCCCAAAGGGACAGCCGGAGATAAGTGCTAAGTGGAAGGGTATAGGTATAAGAATTGAGGATGATATTTTAGTAAATAATGATACCCCTGAAATTTTGACTAAATCAGCGTTAAAAGAGATAGATGATTTAGAATCATAATTATTTGACTAATTTATTTATTAGTTTTATTTTTTATTGTAGTGAATTTATTTTCTCATGACACAAGAAAGTTCTAATAATGAAAGACTTTTGCAGGCCAGAGCTTTGGCAGGTCAACTAGGGATGTTTGCTGAGGAAAATGAAATTCCTAGAGACCTTTGGGATGCTTTGGAAAAAGAGATTTATCATTATTATCAGGTAGATAAAAACAGTTAATAAGATTCATTATCCTTATTACAAAATCATCTATTTTGATTCAATTAGGATTTTTAAACTAAGAAAGAACTTATAAAAATTACCAAAATGTACCCATAAACTGATAAATTATTAAATACTAATGAATAAGCTTTATTTAAATGACATCACAAGATAGTTCCAGTGAGAATAATGTTGAACAACAAGAACAAAAAAGTGAAACTCAAAATCCTAAAGCTACTAATGCTCCAAATCAAGGAATGATGGGAGCTTCAGCTGTATTAGCTGCAGCAACTATTGATGAAGATGGAGTTCCTACTGGTTATACCCCGAAACCTGATGAAGGAAGATTTATTATAAAAATTTTGTGGTTACCTGATAATGTTGCTTTAGCAGTAGACCAAATTGTTGGGGGTGGACCAAGTCCTTTGACAGCTTACTTCTTTTGGCCTAGGGAGGATGCTTGGGAAAAATTAAAAACTGAGTTAGAGAATAAAGGTTGGATTACTGATAATGAAAGAGTTGAAATTCTAAACAAAGCGACAGAAGTAATAAATTATTGGCAGGAAGAGGGTAAAACAAAAAAATTAGAAGAAGCTAAATTGAAGTTTCCTGAAGTCACTTTTTGCGGTACTGCATAATTAATTTCTCGAAGCCTGAACCCTGGCTTTAGCTTTTGAAACTTCACTGATTGCCTTTATCTTCTCTGGGCTTTTTTCAGTATCTGCATATTTATTTACCTCTATTGTGGCTTTAGAAAGGGCTTCTTCTGCCACTTTCTGATCAATGTCTGAACCTATTTCAGCACTATTAACTAAAACCGTAACTTCGTCAGATTCAATTTCTGCGAACCCCCCCATAAGAGCTATAGAGGTCCATTTTGAATTACTTTTTAATCTTAGGACTCCTATATCAATCGCTGTAACTAAAGATATATGGCCAGGTAGTATGCCTAACTGACCAGTTGTACTAGGGAGGATAACTTCTTCTGCATCTCCTTCAAAAACATTTTTATTAGGAGCAAGAACTTTAAGTGAGATTGACATTAAATTTGTAAAATGAAAGTTTTAATAAATTTAAAATATTAATTTTCAGCCTTTATTTTTTCAGCTTTTGCTTTTACTTCATCAATATTCCCAACTAAGTAAAAAGCTTGTTCAGGTAAATCATCTAGTTCTCCAGAAAGAATCATATTAAACCCTGCAATTGTATCTTCTAGTTTTACATATTTGCCTGACATTCCAGTGAAAATTTCAGCAACAAAAAATGGCTGGGATAAAAATTTTTCAATCTTACGAGCCCTATCAACTGTAAGCCTATCTTCTTCCGATAATTCATCTAAACCTAGAATTGCAATAATATCTTGTAATTCTTTATATCTTTGTAAAGTTGATTGAACAGCTCTAGCTGTCTTGTAATGTTCTTCACCAACAACAGATGGTTGCAACATAGTGCTTGTTGAATCTAAGGGGTCTACAGCTGGATATATTCCCTTTGCGGCAAGAGCTCTTGCTAAAACAGTAGTTGCGTCTAGATGTGCAAAAGTAGTTGCTGGAGCAGGATCGGTAAGGTCATCTGCCGGAACATATACAGCTTGAATAGAAGTTATTGATCCTTCTAATGTAGAAGTAATTCTTTCTTGGAGTTCTCCCACGTCAGTACCTAATGTAGGTTGGTAGCCAACAGCTGAAGGCATCCTTCCCAGTAATGCTGAAACTTCAGAACCAGCTTGTACAAATCTGAAAATATTATCAACGAAAAGAAGTACATCTTGTTTATTTACATCTCTAAAATGCTCAGCCATAGTTAAGGCTGATAAACCTACTCTCATTCTTGCACCAGGAGGCTCATTCATTTGCCCGAAACATAATGCAACCTTTGATTGAGTTAAATCTTCTGCATTTATAACTCCAGATTCTTTAAATTCTTCATAAAGATCATTACCTTCTCTTGTTCTTTCTCCTACACCACCAAAGACAGATACACCACCATGCTCCTTAGCAATATTATTAATAAGTTCCTGAATAAGCACCGTCTTACCAACACCTGCCCCACCAAACAGACCAACTTTTCCTCCTTGTCTATATGGAGCTAGCAAGTCAATAACTTTTATTCCAGTCTCAAATACTTTAGGCTTAGTTTCTAAATCAGTTAATTTAGGGGCTGATCTGTGAATGGGTGAGGTAGTTTTTGTTTTAACAGGCCCTTGTTCATCAACTGGTTCTCCTAATACGTTAAATATTCTACCCAAAGTTGCTTCTCCTACTGGTACTGATATAGGAGCTCCAGTATCTACCGCTTCCATGCCTCTTACAAGGCCGTCTGTTCCACTCATGGCAACTGCTCTTACTCTATGGTCACCCAGAAGTTGTTGAACTTCTGCTGTGAGAGCAATGTCCTGCCCTGCGGGATTTTTCCCTTCTATTCTTAATGCATTAAGAATTTTTGGTAATTTACCAGCCGGAAATTCTACATCCAATACTGGACCGATTACTTGACGAACTACTCCCTTTGTTGGGTTAGTTGTTGATGGAGTTGCAACCATTTTTTATTAATAAGGTGATGATTAGCTGATTTTTATCAGCTTCTAATGCGAAAATATTACCATCCCGAGGGTATATTCGTTAAATGGGTTCGGCCAACCGCACAGTAAAGGAGTGGTTGAAATGCTGCTTAGAGGTTTATCTTGTTGTTGATAAGGAATGAGTTACATTCTTTCTACTTTTTGACGCTTTGCGTCGTATTTATGACCCTGCATTAATCTATGGCAGCTGTTTCACTAACAGTCTCTA
>CETH01178994.1_pt1 | contig 14336 bp, 11 predicted proteins | sample 361461 | NCBI WGS metagenome assembly CETH01 (sample SAMEA2622695, study PRJEB7988) | marine metagenome | isolation source: saline water (ENVO:00002010), including
AAACTATTTTATAAGTCGTTGAAAACATTGACATTTTGTCCGGTGGGCTATTTAGGGTGTAACCCTGTGAACAATCTATATATTTCAAACACTTAATAACTAACGATAAAACCTAATTCGCACACAATCGCACAAATCGTACACAATCGCGCACACCGTACTTGCCTATTTGGAATTAATTTCTGGGAGCGATCAAGAGCCTGGATATCTTTTGCTCCCGCAGTTGTTCGGTTAGCTTCAGTAGCATCTTCTTCTACTGCAACAAACGGACAGGGGTTAGGATGGAGATCAGCTCATGACGATTGACTATGACAGCGTGCCGGTCACGACCGAAGAACGTTACGACGAAGAAACTAAAAGCATGCGTTGGGAAATCCTAATCAACGGCTGGTCAATAGGTAACAGTAGCAGCGAGGCAAGTGCTATTGAGCGGGGCGAGTGGTTGTTGCAAGACCCCGGTGGCAGGGTCACACTGCGTCGGCTTGGTATTAAAGATTGGATGTTTTCTCGCACGCCGGAAGAAGTGCAGCAGCGTCGTAAGGAACAGATAGCAGCGCGGCGTGAAGAAATGCTGCAGCGGTTGCGGCGCTAAATGCATCTGCCGCCCACCATTTACAATCTAATCTCCCCCACACCTGACAGATGAATAAAAATGCCTACCGGGCATATTACAAGAGCATGCAGGGGCGTCCAAATCGCACACAAATCGCACAAATTGGCTTTTTCAAAAGCTAAGTATTTGTTTTTGCACCAGAAAAATGGTGCGCCCACCAGGACTCGAACCTGGGACCCACTGATTAAAAGTCAGTTGCTCTACCACCTGAGCTATGGGCGCTAAATTCGTTATATAACGGGGTCAATAAATAGGTAGCCACTTCTTTCCGGTCAACAGAAACCTTCGGTTTAAAGAGTTTTTACCCCTTTAATCTTTCAGCCAAACGTTTCGAAATTCGCGGAGAGACAAACTGAGTTATATCCCCGCCTAATTTAGCAATTTCCTTGACCAAGCTGGATGCGATAAAGTGGTACTTATCGGACGCCATGAGGCAAACTGTTTCCACGTCTGGCGCCATCTTGGCGTTCATGCTCGCCATTTGGAATTCATAATCAAAATCTGATACAGCGCGGAGCCCACGGACAAGAATGGTTGCATCTACATCATGGGCAAAATCAATGAGGAGGCCAGTAAAGGGACGTACTTCGATGCGGTCACTGAGGCCATTTTCGAGATGCTGGATCTCCTCTCGAACTAATTGAACACGTTCATCTATAGTAAAGATAGGGCCCTTACCCGGATTAATAGCTACGCCAACGACAAGATGATCCAGCAGCCTTGCGGCTCGGCCAATGATGTCGGCATGACCGTTGGTAATGGGGTCGAAAGTACCCGGGTATATCCCGATTTTTTGTGGGGCCATAGTTCACGTCCGTGATTACTCGATTTTAGTAATTTTTACGCGTGTCCGCCTTCATCGTCTACTTCGACTTTATGATTAATGTCCTCACCGACCTTTTTGGCGCCCTCCTCGGAGGGTAAGATTTCGTCGGGGCGTGAGGGATCCTCATTGTCTTCGGCTTCATTCTCGGTTTCCTCAAGGTGGGCGACCGATACAACTTGCTCGTCTTCAGCCGTGTCGAACAGAGTAACGCCTTGAGTAGATCGCCCAGCAATCCGGATATCAGAAACTGGGCTCCGAATTATTTTGCCGCCATTAGTTACCAGCATAATTTGATCGGTGTCTTCCACAGGGAATGAGGCGACAACAGGACCATTACGGCCCTCTGTTGTGATGTTTACGACCCCTTGGCCACCACGTTTCGTAATCCTGTATTCGTAAGCGGATGTACGTTTGCCATAACCATTTTCCGTGACGGACAAAATAAATTCTTCGTCGGCCGCGATTTTTTCAATTTCTTCCTCACTCAGGTTCACCGTCGTGTTTGTCGCATCATTCATTTCGACAATTTCTTCAACACCGTTATCGTCTTCATCACCTTCCTGTCGACGACGTAACTTCGAAGTACGCAAATATGCATCCCTATGAGTTGTATCAAGCGTTGTGTGTTTTAATGCCGCCATAGAAACAATCTTCTGTCCGCCTGACAATTTTATGCCTCGAACACCGGTCGAAGTTCGCCCGGAAAATACGCGAACATCTGTAACTGGAAAACGGATGCTTTTGCCGCTATCCGCAGCCAAGAGGATATCCTCCTCTTCAGTACACGTCTGAACACCAATGAGCTGATCACCCTCATCCAATTTCATCGCAATCTTGCCGTTTGTCATTATGTTAGTGAAATCTGACAATCGGTTACGGCGCACGCCCCCCGATGCCGTTGCAAAAATAATAAAGAGATTACCCCAACTCTCCTCATCCTCCGGCATGGGCATAACAGTGGTGATTGTCTCACCCTCTTCTAGGGGCAGAAGATTGATTAGCGCCTTTCCACGCGCCTGCGGACTACCTTCGGGGAGCCGGTAGACTTTCAGCTTGTAAACGATCCCGCGAGAGGAGAAAAATAGGACCGGTGTATGTGTGTTACAGACGAATACATTGCTGACGAAATCTTCGTCGCGCGTACTCATACCAGCACGTCCCTTGCCGCCACGCCTCTGTGCCCGATAACTGGTTAGCGCTACCCGTTTGATGTAGCCTGCGTGGCTGACGGTAACAACCATTTCCTCCCGTTGGATGAGGTCTTCTATATTCGTCTCAAGTTCAGAATCCTCAATCGCCGTCCGGCGGGGCGTTGCAAATTGTTCTTTAACGGTAATCATCTCATCGCGCATTATCGATCGGATCCGCTCGCGGGATCGAAGGATATCCAAGTAGTCCTCGATCTCAGTCGCCAGACCGCTTAACTCCTCGGCGATCTTATCGCGCTCAAGGCCGGTCAACCGCTGCAAACGAAGCTCTAAAATCGCCCGAGCCTGAGCTTCTGAGAGGCGGTACCTGCCATCGACAACCACATGATCGGGATCATCAATTAATTCAATCAGAGAAGCGACATCAGTCGCCGTCCAATCTCTATTCATCAGTTCGGTACGCGCCTCAACTGGGTCTTTGGCACCGCGGATCAGGGCTATTGCTTCATCAATATTTGCCACTGCGATTGCAAGGCCCACCAGCACGTGTGCTCGGTCTCGGGCCTTTGAGAGGTCAAATTCTGTCCTTCTCCGTATTACTTCTTCTCGAAAGTGAACGAATGCCTCGAGAATTTGTTTAAGGTTTAGAAGTTCCGGCTTACCCTCGTTTAGCGCCAGAGTATTGACACCAAAACTGGTCTGTAGAGGGGAATACCTATAAAGCTGATTGAGAACTACGTCCGCGAGAGCGTCTCTCTTGATTTCGATCACAACCCGCACACCGTCACGGTCAGATTCGTCTCTTAGGTCTCCTATTCCCTCGATCTTCTTATCGCGAACCATCTCGGCTATACGCTCTATCATCCGAGACTTGTTTACCTGGTAGGGAATTTCGGAAATTATAATTGCTTCACGGTCCTTTCGGATTTCTTCAATTGAGACACGCCCCCGCATTACGACGGATCCACGCCCGGTCTCAAAAGCATTCGTAAGTCCCTGACGTCCGACAATTATCCCCCCAGTCGGGAAATCGGGACCGGGAATTACTTGCATGAGTTCGGCAATCGGCAAATTAGGATTATCAATTAACGCGCAACAAGCATCGATCACTTCCCCTAAATTATGCGGTGGGATATTCGTAGCCATACCTACCGCAATACCGCCCCCACCATTCACCAATAAATTAGGAAACTTCGCGGGTAATACGGTTGGCTCTTTGGTTGTTTCATCGTAGTTAGGTTGGAAATCGACAGTTTCCTTATCAATGTCGTCCAGCAATTCTCGGGCCACACGCTCCAGCCGGGCCTCCGTATAACGCATGGCGGCCGGCGGGTCTCCGTCCATGGAGCCAAAATTACCCTGACCGTCTATGAGCGGGAGACGCATAGAGAAGTCCTGGGCCATTCTAACCATCGCATCGTAAATAGCTTGATCACCGTGCGGGTGATATTGCCCCATAACATCACCGACTACGCGGGCTGATTTCCGGTATGGTCTATTCCAGTCGTAATTACTCTCGTTCATCACGTGCAAGATGCGTCGGTGAACCGGCTTTAGGCCATCTCGCACATCGGGCAGTGCGCGACTGACAATAACGCTCATGGCGTAATCGAGGTACGATTTCCGCATTTCCTCTTCGATCGAAATCTGCTCAATATCGGGATCGAAAGGCGGCGGGGGAACGCTCTCTTCAGGCAAGGGTCTTATCTTTCTCGATAGCGTCAGCGGACTGTCACAGGGGACAGATTGTTAGACAATTTTAGACCTCTCGGCCGATTCGAACAAGAAAACGGCGAGCTATAGAGTATCCCTAAATAATTGAAAAAATTGAAAAATAATTCCGTCAGACGATTAAGCGGCATCACCAATGTGGCCGTTGGCAATAGTATCTTGTTTTCTACTAAATGAAAAAAACCCTAATGACCCAACCAACGTCCTTTGGACAAGTGCCTACTTTGAATTTTCAGCACCAGCCGCCGCACATTCCTACTACTTTACGAATTAAAAAGGTATCTCGTCGTCTAGATCTCCACCGCCGCTCGACGCAGGACCGACACCTTCACTCGGGGAACCACCCGTATCTTCATAACCTGCCTCGCCTCCGAAGTCACCTCCGCTAATACTGTTACGGCTGTCGAGCATCGTAAGCTCCCCGCGGAAACGGTTAAGGACTACTTCCGTTGTATATTTTTCAGCGCCTTGTTGATCAGTCCATTTGCGTGTAGCCAGTTGCCCCTCCACATAAATCTTGGAGCCCTTCTGTAAATATTTCTGCGCAACTTCGCCGAGACGTTCATTGAAAATAACGACGCGATGCCATTCGGTGCGCTCTCGCCGCTCCCCGCTATTACGATCACGCCAGCTTTCAGAAGTTGCAACGGAAAGACTAACGATCGGATTACCATCGTTGGTGTGTCGGACTTCGGGATCTCGCCCAAGATTTCCAATCAGAATTACCTTGTTGACGCTGCCAGCCATATCATACTCCCATTTGCCGTTTTGGGGCACCGCAACAGGCGCCCAAATAATTCGACATCATAATACCAAGCTGTTGAAACTACGCCACGGGCTTTAAAGTTATTTCGCCGGTTTATTCACAAGGAATTAAATCCACAGTACACAACCATAATGTATGAATTGTTTAGTAGAGTATCTCTCCGGACTGTCCGGAAAAACGCTACGAGTGAATTTATCCAGGGATTATTGGATTGCGTCCCGACATCTCATTTATAATTTTGCCGTCTAGCCAGGAACGCAAGTTTTCAACCGTGCCGACATACCAATTGCGATAGTTCTCCACGGTAACGTATCCGAGGTGTGGAATTATAACTGTATTCCGCATGTTTCGAAGTGGATGATTGTTCGGGAGGGGTTCAACATCGAAGACATCAAGCCCCGCTCCAGCAATAGTGTTGTTCTCAAGGGCGGAGATCAGGGCTGCTTCTTCGACGATTGGACCTCTTGATGTATTAATTAAATAAGAACTTGATTTCATGCGGGCGAGGTCCGCACCTTGTATAAGGCCACGCGTTCGATCACTGAGGAGTAAGTGAATGGTCAGGAAGTCTGCCTGTCCCAGCAGTTCTTCCTTAGATACTAAGACGGCACCCGCTTCGTCGCAGCGATCCTGAGTTAGATTCTCTGACCAAGCAATTACCCTCATACCCATAGCAATACCGACACGTGCGACGTCCATGCCAATTCTCCCTAACCCCATGATGCCAAGAGCCTTATCGCGGAGACCAATCCCCACCGTTTCTTGCCATGCCCCTGCCCTCGTTGCCTGATCTTCCTGGGGTACGTTGCGCGCCAGAGCGTGGATAAGCCCCCAGGTGAGCTCAGCCGTTGGATAGCCGAGCGAGGGCGTACCGGTACAAACAACGCCATTCTCAGTAGCGGCATCGACGTCAATGGATAGATTCCTCATTCCACTACTCACTATGTGTTCCAGCTTTGGAAGTTTTTCTATCAAAGAGCGTGGGAATGGTGTTCGTTCGCGCATTACCATGACGACTTCATAATCAATGAGGCGAGCTGCTACCTCGAATTCATCTGACAAATGATCATTAAAGACCGTGATTTCGATATCACCATCGAGAGGGGTCCAATCTGCCATCTCCATAGCTACATTTTGATAGTCGTCTAGAATTGCCAATTTTCGCATTTTGCCGCGCCTCATGAACGTTTCACGACCTTATCGAGTCGCTTTGGATCAGATCCCACCCTATTATCTTTATCATCTAAATAGCTTTATTAGCCGTAAATAAATTCTATGCAATCGAAGATCATTGTCCGCGGTGCGCGCGAACACAACCTTAAGAACGTGGATGTTGACATCCCTCGGAACGAATTGATCGTTGTTACCGGGTTATCGGGATCGGGCAAGTCGACACTCGCCTTTGACACGATCTATGCAGAGGGTCAACGCCGGTATGTAGAAAGTCTATCAGCATACGCCCGTCAATTCCTTGAGCTTATGGAAAAGCCCGAAGTGGATTCTATTGAAGGATTGTCACCGGCGATATCCATAGAACAGAAGACGACATCACGAAATCCGCGGTCAACCGTCGGTACTGTTACAGAAATATATGATTATATGCGGCTGCTATTTGCTCGGGTCGGTATCCCCTACTCTCCCGAGACCGGTTTGCCGATCGAAAGCCAGACGGTTTCTCAGATGGTGGACCGCATAAAGTCGATAGAGGTCGGAACGCGACTTTATTTGTTGGCGCCAATCGTACGCGGAAGGAAAGGTGAATATCGCAAGGAATTTCTGGACCTTCAGAAGAGAGGTTTTACGAGGATCCGGGTGAACGGCGAAATGTACGATATTGAGGACACCCCCAAGTTAGACAAGAATTTCAAACACGATATAGAAGTGGTAGTCGATCGACTTGTTGTTCGCCCAAACATGGGGAACCGTATTGCTGATTCTCTCGAAACCGCACTTGGTCTGACAGATGGCCTCGCAGTTGCCGAAAATGCTGATAATGGTGAACGAACAATATTTTCTGCGAAGTTCGCCTGTCCTGTTTCGGGTTTCACCATTGACGAGATAGAGCCCCGGCTATTCTCGTTTAACAATCCGCACGGTGCCTGCCCGGCCTGCGATGGATTGGGCACGAGGATGTATTTCGATCCTACACTAGTTGTTCCTGATCATGACAAATCGCTCAAGGAGGGCGCGATTGCGCCATGGTCAGATTCAACGTCAAGTTATTATCAGCAAACTCTGGATTCGCTTGCCCGGGCTTTTAAATTTTCGTTAACCACGCATTTCAAGGACTTACCGAAGAAGGCAAAAGATATAATCCTTCAGGGATCGGGGAATAAGTCTGTCAAAATGATCTACGCCGATGAAAAGAGGTCTTACACAATTGACCGGCCATTTGAAGGTGTCATTCCGAATATGGAACGACGACTCCATGAGACCGATTCCCACTGGATACGAGAAGAACTTGGCAGGTATCAGGCAGTATCCAACTGCGAAGTCTGCGGTGGTGCGCGTTTGAAACCCGAAGCCCTCGCGGTCAAAATCGATGGTAAAAATATTAGCAATGTCACCGACTACTCCATTGCGGCAGCAGCAGAATGGTTCTCAACCATCTCTATATCACTGACCGACAAGCAAAGAGAAATTGCGACCGGTATTCTAAAAGAAATCAACGAGCGTTTGGGATTCCTGAATAACGTCGGGCTCGATTATCTTACCCTTTCGCGAAAGTCAGGTACTCTATCAGGAGGCGAAGGACAACGCATCCGCCTTGCTTCACAGATAGGCTCGGGCCTTACCGGGGTCCTGTACGTTCTGGATGAACCGTCGATAGGCCTACATCAACGTGATAACGCACGCCTACTAAAAACCCTTAAACATCTTCGAGATATAGGCAACACAGTGATAGTTGTAGAACACGATGAAGAAGCAATTCGGAGTGCCGACTACCTAATCGACCTCGGCATCGGGGCTGGCGTCCACGGCGGCAATATTGTTGCGTCAGGTAAACCGTCGACCGTGATACGATCAAAAAAGAGCTTAACGGCTAAGTATCTTCGCGGGGAGTTGAAAATCCTATTACCGGCCTGCCGGCGCCAAATCTCTAAGAAACAGGTATTGAAAATTGCCGGGGCTACGGCAAATAACCTGAAAAATGTGGATGTCGATATTCCAATCGGATTGTTTACGTGTGTCACTGGGGTTTCGGGTGGCGGAAAATCCAGCCTAATTATAGAGACGCTATATAAGGCTATGGCACGGCGGATTAATTCCTCTCGCGTAATCCCAGGGCAACACAAATATATCAAGGGTTTAGAACTCGTCGACAAGGTCGTGGATATTGACCAGTCGCCGATCGGACGAACACCCCGCTCCAATCCCGCTACATACACTGGAGCTTTTACCCCTATACGGGACTGGTTCGCAGGGTTGCCGGAATCTAAGGCTAGAGGTTACAAGCCTGGCCGGTTTTCGTTCAACGTCAAGGGTGGGCGCTGCGAGGCCTGCCAAGGCGATGGCGTTATAAAGATAGAAATGCATTTTCTTGCCGATGTTTACGTTCAATGCGACGTTTGCAACGGTAAACGCTACAATAGAGAGACGCTAGATATATTATTTAGAAACAAGTCAATAGCAGATGTTCTTAATATGACTGTCGAAGAAGGTTTCGATTTTTTTTCCGCTGTACCTTCGATCCGCGACAAGTTGGAAATGCTGAACATGGTGGGGCTCGGATATATAAAGATCGGTCAATCCGCTACAACACTCTCGGGCGGGGAGGCTCAGCGTGTGAAGCTATCAAAGGAACTAGCCCGGCGCGCAACCGGGAAGACGGTCTATATCCTTGACGAGCCGACGACTGGGCTCCATTTCGATGACATTCGCAAACTTCTTGAGGTGCTGCAGGCGTTGGTCGATCAGGGTAACACGGTCATCGTGATAGAGCACAATCTCGATGTCATCAAGACCGCCGATTGGATCATCGACTTAGGCCCAGAAGGCGGCGATGGTGGTGGCGAAATAGTCGCCGTGGGTACGCCCGAAGACCTCGTAACGATGGAGAGAAGCCATACTGGTCAGTTTCTTGCACCGTATCTTGGGGATGCAATACAGATCTCGACAAAATCCGCTTGATTTGGTTGGTTTAAATAATCGCCGTGTATTATCAGCGGGTATTCTCTGCAAACGCAACTTATATCATCTACCAGTCTTTATCTCTTTCTGCTCTCGCTCGGGTATCTTCGCTTTATTTAGACGAAAGCTCTGGGGGTCTGCACTCGACCGAGCCGCAAGAATAAGGCATTTTCCGCGGGTCTCATTTTAAGATTGCACCAGGATTGCGTATGAAACCCCCTATTCATGGAAAACAGCTCTCGAAAGAAGACTTCCTCAATGGCCGCCACGATGAGATGATCCTTCAAGCGGGTCTCGCCGACGTGATGAAACGCACACCGGTTGAGGTTCGCATCGCACGCCGTGATGAAATGCTTCAGAATTCGCCGCCCGGCCAAATGGTGTGGGTTTTTGGTTACGGTTCGTTGATTTGGAACCCGGCCTTTGAATTTGACGAAATCCGTACCGGTATCTTGTATGGTTATCACCGTCTATTCTGCTTTTGGTCAAAGATCGGACGCGGCACGCCAGAGGAACCGGGCATGATGTTAGCCTTGGACCGCGGCGGGTGCTGCAAGGGGATCGTTCTCGGCGTGAAGCGAGAGCGGGCGCAGGACGAGCTAACTAGCGTTTTCATGCGCGAACTGGTTGGTGAAACCTATCATCCAAAATGGGGGCAGGTTCGAACAGACAAGGGAACGGTGTCGGCGATCACCTTCGTTGCCAATCGTGAAGCAGAACAATACGCAGGACGTCGGCCGCTTGAAGAAATCGCCCATTATATCGCTCAGGGTTCTGGTCATCTTGGCCCGTGTAAAGATTATCTATTCAACACAACTCAGCACCTAGAAGACCTCGGCCTACACGATCCAATGATGCGGGAGCTGTGTAACCTGGTTGAACGGAAGCTTTCATTAAATGATTCCTGAACCGGTTCATGTTATTGGTGGTGGCCTTGCAGGCTCAGAAGCAGCCTGGCAGTTGTCAGTGCGTGGAGTGCCGGTAATTCTCCATGAAATGCGGCCCGAAAGATCAACCGAAGTACATCAGACAAGTGGTTTAGCGGAGTTGGTTTGTTCTAACTCATTACGCTCCGATGATGCCGAATTTAATGCGGTTGGACTTCTCCACGAAGAAATGCGTCGCTGTGGATCTATTATCATGATGATGGCGGATAAATACAAAGTACCTGCCGGTGGTGCCTTGGCGGTTGATCGAGGAGCATTTTCCAATGCCGTGACGAAAGCCTTGTCAGAACAGGAATTGATCACTATTGAACACGGCGAGGTAACCGGTATCCCGCCGCCGGACTGGAAGAGCGTTATCGTGGCGACAGGTCCTCTTACATCTCTGGCATTGGCACAGGCGATCGTTGGCGTAACCGGCGAAAAATCCTTAGCGTTCTTCGATGCAATCGCGCCAATAGCTTATACTGAATCTATAGATTTCGACAAAGCTTGGTTCCAGTCACGTTATGATAAGCCGGGTCCGGGCGGAACTGGAAAGGACTATATCAACTGCCCATTGGACAGAGAGGAATATTTGACCTTTCTAGAGGCGTTGCACGACGGTGACAAAACTGAATTTAAAGAATGGGAGAGAAATACCCCTTATTTCGAGGGTTGTCTGCCTATCGAGGTAATGGCAGCGCGCGGCAATGAAACCCTCCGGTACGGTCCAATGAAACCGGTTGGCCTTACCAACCCCCACAAGGACGATAAACCTTACGCCGTGGTCCAGTTGCGCCAAGACAACAGTCTCGGAACGCTATACAATATGGTTGGCTTTCAGACAAAGCTGAAACACGGTGAACAGACCCGAATATTTCGGATGATCCCGGGGCTAGAAAATGCAAGTTTTGCTCGCCTCGGGGGTATTCACCGTAATACCTTTCTGAACTCTCCGCGCCTCCTCGACAGAAACTTACGCCTTAGAGCTATGCCGCGGCTACGGTTTGCAGGTCAAATTACCGGGGTGGAAGGTTACGTTGAGAGCGCCGCCATCGGTCTTCTTGCAGGTCAAATGGCGGCCGAAGAAGCACAGCTGTCATCTTTTTATCCGCCGCCAGTCACGACAGCCATTGGTGCGCTACTTGAGCACATTACCAGCGGTGGCCATGGTGAAACGTTTCAACCTATGAATATAAATTTTGGCCTTTTTCCTCCGCTCAGAGAGAAAATTAAAGGTCGAGAACGCAAAAAAGCCCATTCAAACCGCGCGCTCCGCGATCTTAGGGCGTGGCAAGACAGTTAGATTACTTAAAATAAATCAAACTCTACCCGTTAACACCGCTCCAAGAATTCGAAGTTGTCGGGCAATGCGAGAATATTCTAGACCTTCCGAGAAGATATTGTTACCGCTCGTGCGAAGTCGTTTAAGGTAACCGGAGGCGAGGACTACATATGCTACCGCAGGCCTAGCCTTCTTCTCAATCGTCTGCATTCCCACCCATTTCTCCAGCAAAAATTCGGCGAGTATATTGACGGCTGGACTTACATCGATACCTTCGGAATTTTGCGACAGTAAAGAGCTCGAAAAGCCGGTATGCCTCAGCAAATCTTTCGGAAGATAAACACGCTGGCAAGATAGGTGAAAAGGCGCAGCCCGCAGCAGACCCGCTCCTCCCCACAAAATACCAAGTAATCGCGCCTGTTCGCCCCCCCCACTGACACCGCAGATTCGGTATCCTAAATACGCTAGTTCGCCGGCGGTCGCGGACACATAATTCTCGAATGCATTAATATCCTCCGGAGCTTCATCAGCCATGTCAAATACCCGTCCATCAATCATCCGATCAAATGATTCCTTCGGGAGTGAAAATTTTTCTATAGCGGCGGCAAGCTCTGTCACAACCGCGTGCTCTCGGGCCGATCCCGAGTAAATCTCCTCTACTGCATCTCGCCACCATTGGAGTCGGATTTCTCCGAGTATTGCCTCAGAAACACGTTCTCTAACTGATGCGATTTCTATATTAAAGGCATAAAGCGCCATTAGCCCGCGACGGATTTCGCCCGGGGCAAAAGCCGCCGCGAAATAGCGGTCGTAATCGTAATTCCGGACCTGCTCTTCGCAGTAATCGCGGTAGTTTCTGGACGACATCGAGCAGGAGTTTAGGCGGCGTATTCCGAGTCGTACAGGGTTTGGATTATCATGTATCTATGTCTCTCTGGTCTGATCTTCTTATTGAGCCGATGCGCAACGCCAACGGTGACACACTTGTTGCTATCCAACGATTTAAAATCGCCGTCACCACTGGTGAGGTAAGTGGGCTAGAAAACATCATAGTTTCCTCTGTGAATCGGATTCGACAGGCCGAGGAAAAAATAGTTGCCGGCGTAGAAATAAAACTCATTGGGGAATTGCTTACCCTAGCTCAATACGGCGCCGGATCAATCGGAAAGAGTATCTCAACGATCGTCGGCATACCCAAGTCTGCGTCACAACTAGAAGCTATTTTTATCGCAAAGTTTCTTATAGAAATCGTATTACGACGGGATGATTACCAAGGCCTTTTTCCGTCGGAACTCCTTAGACTACATGGGATCAACCGCTCGGAATTGAATGACGATTCTGCGCGCCCGGTGCTAGCCGCTATTGTCAAGAGAGCGGAAGAATCTGTCGTCCAGCTTCCGCGTTTAAATGCAGAAAACGTGAATCGAGAAACGGCACTATTCCTTACTAATGAGAGAAAGTTACTCAAGAAAAGGTTACATCGGCTAACCATAAATCCCCTAATGAAAGGCACTATCGAACTCAATTCTTGGGACCGTTGGCAAACAACGGTAATCACACGCTTGCGCAAAGCAACTTACGCGTGACAAAGTCCCGCTGCCTTTGATTTAAAGAAGATTCGTAATGCCCACAATTCATATAGTCGGTGCCGGTTTATCCGGTCTTTCCTGTGCGACGCACGCTGCAACGACCGGTTTTAATGTTATCGTATACGAAGCAGCCGGCCACGCCGGTGGCAGAGCACGATCTTTCTATGATGAGAGTCTTGGCTGTATTATTGACAACGGTAACCATCTTTTACTAGGAGCGAATAAAACAACCCGGACTTATCTCGCGGAAATTGATGCAGCAGATTCAATTCGGGAGATCAGCCCGGCTGTCTTCCCATTCCTCGACTTTAAGAGCGGCAAGAGATGGGGCATTCGTCCGGGCAAAATATTTCCCCCAATTTGGATATTCTCGAGCAAGCGCCGTATCCCTCATACTCGACCGATGGAGTATTTTTCCCAAATTATTCGGCTACGCCGAGCTGGTGAGGCCGAAACAGTAGCAGATGCAGTAGGAACAGAGTCATTATTGTTTAATACTCTATGGCAACCAATGTCTACAGCAGTGCTGAATACTGACGCAACTGAGGCATCAGCCTCACTATTATGGCGTGTGATAAAGGAAACATTTGTTCGTGGAGAAAAAGCCTCCAGACCTTGGTACTTCCCAAACGGGCTTGGGGAGGCGCTAGTTCGTCCGGCGCAAGATTTTCTTAGCGCAAAAGGTGTTCATATTCGATTCAGTAAACGGCTCCGCGAGATTCGTTGCTCCGAACACCGAGTGAAATCCTTAATTTTTTCTGACGACGTCATCCCTTTGGATCGACGAGATGCGGTTGTTCTCGCGGTTCCCCCCGAGGCCTGCAGAAGAATTTTTCCAGTTATAAAAGCACCCTCTGATGCGAAAACTATTGTTAACGCCCATTTTCGATTAGAGAATACCCCATCACTCCCGGGGAATGGGCCTTTCCTCGGTCTAATAAATGCCGAGACACATTGGATTTTTGTACGTGATAACATAGTATCGTTGACAGTGAGCGCCGCGGACGCAATAGCGGATGAACCCGGCCACCAAATAGCAAACAGGTTATGGATCGAAGCGAGTGCGGTACTTAGGTACCCGTTAAAATGTCCCCCGGCTTGGCGAATTATCAAGGAGCGCCGCGCGACCTTTGCTCAAAATCCAACACAAGTTAACGCTCGACCAGTTACGACAACCGGCGTTGAGAATCTTTTCTTAGCTGGCGACTGGACCGATACCGGTCTCCCCGCCACCATCGAGGGTAGTATTTTGTCCGGGTTTCGTGCAGCCAAGTTGGCAGGCGAAAAGGTCAAGTTTGCTGTCTACACCGACACCAAATAA
>CETH01068292.1_pt1 | contig 14331 bp, 10 predicted proteins | sample 361461 | NCBI WGS metagenome assembly CETH01 (sample SAMEA2622695, study PRJEB7988) | marine metagenome | isolation source: saline water (ENVO:00002010), including
GCAATTCATTTCCGTAGCGATATCCATAAATATTTTCTGATCCGCTAATTCGACTAAAAGTCCCAGCTGAAAATAAAAGGTTACCAAAGTGCTTATTAAAATAAAAAGAAAATACAGGATCTATACTCCCAGTTCCTACTTGAAGATTATCAGAAATTCTTTCTCCATAAACATCAGTAGCATTTATTTTACCATTACTAAGTTTTAGACCAATTCCGAATATCATAGGGAGGTTCTCCGAAAAGAAGCTTTTGTGGTATCTGGTTTGAAGTATTACATCACCTAGACCATAGGATTCTCTAAAGTATTTACCTCCACTATATTGATTAGGGTTTTGGCCTCTAAATAACACTTTTTCATTCAGTATGTATCTAAATGGGAAAAAAGCAGTCACACTTAAATTATCAGTAATTCCGTAATTTGTGATTAAGGTGAGACTACTATTAAAAGTTCTTTCTTTATTATAGTTTGGTATGGCTTTTTCACCATACATCGCTTTGTCTAATTGTTCATGTTCGTAGGAAATACCAATAGAAATTTGGCCTGTAATAGCATCTGAATATTTTAATAAACTTCCACCTGGAAGAAGTGGTCTTCTTCAGCTAATACCGCCTTGGGCGTATCCATTGTTTAACTGAAAACAAACGAATATTGAAATAAAAGGAAGGTATTTCATTAAATGTTTTTTTTACTAATTAAAATTGACATAATACTTAATATCCTGACTAAATAATGATACAAAATGAAAATTACTTAGAGTTATTACAAAAATTCAAAAAAAAATGAAAAAAAATAAAATAACTGTGTTTTGTTTACTTACGGTATTTATTAAAGAAATTTTAACCGGAGAAGTATTGTTTACAGATATTACATCTTCGTCAGGGATTTCTTTCTCTGGAATGTCAGAGGGTGTATGTGTATTTGATTTTAATAATGATAATCTTGATGATATTTTATTTACAACCCGAAGTGGTAGCAGCATTCATCTATATAAAAATGAAGGTAATATGGTTTTTTCTGATGTGTCTTTTGAGTCAAATATTGGTATGATGATGGAAGGTAGAACTGCAGTTGCAGGAGACTATGATAACGATGGCGATCTTGATGTTTTTATTGGGGCATCTCTTGGGCCAAGTATTTTTTTTAAGAATAATGGTGATGGGACATTTCAAGATATTACTACTTTAGTCGGTATTACCGTTGAGGATCAAGTAAGGGGCTGTGCCTGGGCTGATTATAATAATGATGGTTATCTAGATTTGTATGTAGGGCTTTTATATCCTCCAAATAAATTATTTAAAAATAATGGTGATGGAACTTTTTTTGAGGTCGCACAAAATATTGGTGCAGCAGGACCTCTAGCTGCAGGAATCATCATGGGTCTAGGTTTTATTGATTATGATCGTGACGGTGATCAAGATTTATTTATTACCCAGGATAATAATAATGGGAATATTTTATTAAAAAATGATGGTAGTTTTTTTTCAGATGTTTCGGCGATTTCCAACACAAATTTGGAAGTAATGGGAATGGGCGTTGCATTTGGAGATATTAACCGAGATGGACTATTCGATTTCTATACAACCAATCTATATGAAAACTCATTGCTGTTGAATTCTGAAAATGGGGTCTTTTATGATATTAGTGAATCATCAGGCGCTGAGGATATTCCTGGAAGTATGGGTTGGGGAACATTTTTTTTTGATGCAAACAATGATGGATGGGTTGATATATATAATAATAATGAAACATCTTTTGGTGGTATTTATAATTCTTTAATGATTAATCAAGGCGATTCAACCTTTATTATGCTAGAACAAGAATCTGGAGCAATCCTAAATAATAATGGCTATGGATCTGCATTTAGTGATTTTGATCAGGATGGTGATTTAGATATTATACTTGTGGGTCATTCGTCAAGTGTAGGATCTGTTAATTTGTTGAGAAATGATTCTGATCAAAAGAATTGGATTATTTTTTCTTTGAGACAAATTGATCAAAATTTATTTGCTATTGGATCAACAATAGAGCTGTACCATCAAGAAGTTAGTCAATCAAATTTTGTTTCAGCAGGCAATGGATACTGTAGTCAGAATACACTCGATGTTCATTTTGGATTGTCAAATATTACTTCACTTGATTCTGTTGTAGTTTTTTGGCCTGATGGATATCGAGAAATGTTTCTAGAATCTGAGATAAATAGGAAAAATTTTTTATTACGTGGAACGGGCGAAGCGACATTTTCTTTGAGTTTAAAAAAGCCAGCAATTGAGAGCTTTTCATTTAATAATATTTATCCAAATCCATTTAATGATCACACTATGATTGATATTTTATCAAATAATTACGGCTTAATTAGATTAAATATTTATGATATCCAAGGCAGGCTAGTAAAAACAATTTTGCATGATAATACCAAAAAAAATACCAATAAAATTAGACTAAGCCTACCAGGAATATCTTCCGGGAATTATATTATCAATATTTTGAGTAAAAATAACTCAGTATCAAGAATAGTAACTTTTTTAAAATAACACTATGATTGATCTTTTAAATAGATACTAAAACGCTTAAACTAATCTATCTTGTTTAAAAAAAGAAAAAATGTATTTAACCTTTTACTTGTTTGGTATTTGATAGTGTCTCTTATTTACCCAGATGATAATGATTTTTGGGCTCAAGCTTTTAGGCTTGCTCACGAGTCAAGAGTTTCTCACTTTAATGCCTTAAAAATTAAAGATGGCTCTATTGTAATGTTAGGAGATAGCATAACTGCTGGCTGCAATTGGTCAGAATTGTTTGATGATTGGAGATTCGTTAATAGAGGCATTGGAGGTGATATAACAGCAGGAGTGTTAAAACGTTTAGAATTTTTAAAAAGTTGTAATCCATCATCAGTTTTTTTGATGATTGGCACCAATAATCTTGGACAAGAAGATGACCCTGATCAAATAATAAAAGAATATAAATCTATAGTAGAAAAAATCAGAGGCTACGCTCCAGAAACAAAGGTATTTATTCAGTCGGTCCTACCCATTAACTCAAATAAGTTTATGTTTCCCAGGCCAAGATATAATAATAAAAAAATAAAATATTTAAATTCCCTAATAAAGAATCTTGAACAAAACAAAGTTCGTTACATAGATTTATTTGATCATTTTACCGATGAGGATGGTAGTCTCAGTGATAAATATTCAAATGATGGTTTACACCTAAATGGGCTAGGTTATGAAAAGTGGAAAGAAGTTTTGGTTACTCATAATATCATTTAACTAGGGTAGTTTTCAGTTAAAAAAGGAGTACTAGTATGATTTATAATGTTTTAATGAAAAGTTTCGGTATTTATTTAATATTTTTCTTTCTAACTGGATGCCTAATAGAAGATGTTGAACAGCCGTCAGAGATTGATGCCGGGGCAGTATTTACTTCTATTTTAAATATATCTGCAATCGCTGAGGAGGTTACTAATCCGCACCATGGGGTGATTGGTGTACTTCATCCAGTCGGTTGGGAATTTGAATCAGGCACCTTTGAATCAACAGATCCAGAAACTCCAACAGGAAATATAATTTTAGATCCTTATAATGGAAAAAAATGGATATGTACTGAGGAACAGTTTTTAGAAGACAGTCTTGATTTCAGTACTTGTGCTGATATTGATACTGTCATTGGTATAAATGATGGAATGATGTGGACATTTTTAATGTCAGATGTTGGAGATTATTATGGAGCAGATGCTATGCATGAAGTAACCCTGAATTTTAATACTGAAAGCAGCGTGAGTGGTGAATACCCGATTGGATACATTACAACAGTTAATACATGGGGTATGCTTGATTTCCTAAATTCTGAAGAAAACGCTGATGATCCTAATATGACAGATACATCAATGAATCATATACTTAACGTAGTTGGTGGGAGTGTTGGTCTTGATAATAATATCTTTCTTCCTAAGAGTTATTATTTAAGTCAAAATTATCCTAACCCATTTAATCCAGAGTCTGTCATTCAATTTTATATTTTAAATTCTGAGTTTGCCAGAATCGCGATATACGATTTAAAAGGAAGGATGGTTAAGCTAATAAAAAATGAATTTTTAGACAAAGGGCAATATGAGTTGAATATTAATGCTGGAGATCTTAATAGTGGGGTGTATTATTACCAACTAAAAACTAAAAGCTTTATTGATACAAAGAAAATGACCATTCTTAAGTAAAATATTCTCGAGGTTGTTTCAAGAAATGGGAAAAGTGATTGAAATAAGCTCAGTATCAAAGTATTTTGATGAAAAATGTGTCCTTGATCAATTTTCATTGTCTATAAATAAAGGTGAATTTATTGTAATTCTTGGGCCTTCTGGTTGTGGAAAATCTACTCTCTTAAGAATAATTTGTGGGTTAGAGGTGCCTGATTCAGGAATTATAAAAATTGATGGAGAAAACATTTCATCCTTAGAGCCAAAGGATAGAAACATTGCATTGGTATTTCAGAATTACGCCCTTTATCCACACAAGACTGTTTATCAGAATCTTTCCTTAAGCTTACAACTTCAAAAAGTTGATAAAACGATTATTGAAAAAAAGGTAAAAAAAGTATCAGAAAAATTAGGGATTGATAAATTGTTGGCTAGAAAGCCGGGCTCTCTTTCAGGAGGAGAAATGCAAAGAGTAGCAGTTGGCAGGGCTTTAATTAAAAATCCGGTATTATTTTTATTAGATGAGCCATTATCTAATCTAGATGCTAATCTTAGAGTGAAACTTAGAGAAGAATTAAGAATTCTTCATAAAGAATTGAAATCAACCATGATTTATGTAACACATGACCAAATTGAGGCTATGTCACTTGGTGATAAAATTGTAATAATTAATGATGGAATTATACAACAAATCGGAACACCTCAAGAAATTTTTAACAAACCAAAAAATATATTTGTTGCAGAATTCATAGGATATCCTAAAATGAATATTTTAAAAGCAAAAAACTCTAATGGCCATCTCAAATTGGGCAGATTTGAGATCCCTTTTAAATCGGGGTTTGACCTACCTGAGGAGGATTATAAAATAGGTATAAGACCATCTGATGTTACTTTATCTGATAAGGGGACCAAAATTAAAGTTGAGTCTTATGATTATCAGGGCTCATCTTGGATAATAAATGCTGATTTGGAGGGGCAAAAATTTTGTATAGAAGTTAAAAATTTGCCATTAGTCAAGGATACTATAAGTATTACTCTCCCTTTAGATAAAATTTTGTTCTTTAATAAAGAAAGCGGATGCCTAATCACCTAAAAATATTTCTGTTTATAATTTTAGCTTCAGATATTATTTCTGGTTCAAGCGATTTTGGAAAACTAAGAGGAAGAATCACTACCAAAGAGACAGGTGAACCATTAGCGGGTGCAAATATTTCAATCCTAGAAACACACTTAGGAACAGTATCTGATGCTGATGGATACTACACTGTACTGGGTATTCCATCAGGAAAATATAGTGTAAAGTTTGATTATATAGGCAGGACTTCACAAACAATTAAAGAAGTTGTTATTGAAACCTCTTTATCCACATTACTTGAAGTTAAAATGTCTGAATCTGTTCTAGCGGGAGATATTGTGGTAGTATCAGGGAAAAGAAAAATTATCCAACCTGATGTTACTTCAAGCACGATTTATTTGGGTTTGGAAGAAATGGACAAGCTACCAGTTACCGAAATTCGAGATGCCATGATGTTGCAGGCCGGTGTATTTTTTGACCCTATCCCTGTATTATCATCAGAGGGGCGAGGTCATGCAGGCGAGTCAGGTACAGGTGAACAAAGGTATACAATAAGGGGAGGTGATCAAGAAGAGATTATGTGGATGATTGATGGGGCGAGGACACAATCTTTAACAATCAATGCTCGCGATGCTGGTGGTTCATTCATGAATATAAATTCTCTTGCAATCAAAGAGGTTCAGATTTTATCTGGAGGGTTCACGGCCGAATATGGTAATGCACAGGCGGGGGTTGTTAATGTAATAATGAAAGAGGGTGAAGATAATATTAATGGAGGCTTGCAAATCAGTTACTCTCCAGCAGGGCAAAGACACTTTGGTAATTACTTGTATGATCCTAATACCCAAAAAGAGTATAAAGATCATATGGTTGGATTATTTTTTGATGATTCCTTATTTACATATTATCAAGATACGGCGTATCTATTTTTTGATTCAACCACGTCCCATTTTATAGATACAAAATATCGACCAGACTATAATGGTGATATCGATAGCATATATTACGGAGAACCCTATCTTGATCCTTATTGGATGAGCGATTATAGATCTGCGCAAATCTCTGACTATAGAAAAATACCAGACTATAATATGATAGCCACAATTGGAGGACCAATACCAATATTAAATAAAGATTGGAGTTTCCAATTATCAGGTCAATTAAAGCAACAAGCATATTCGCTTCCACAGCCAAGAGATAGTAGAAATTGGAGTAACATTAATCTTTCATTATCTGTGCCAATTAATCCAAATATTAAACTAAAAATATTTGGAATGTACTCTAATGAGAAGCATGGGTTTATAGGTAATAGTGATTGGTTATTAAGCGCAAAATATTATAGAGGATATGGTAGTGTTATGGATAATTCTGCTCGGTTTTTGAATTTCAACCTTACCCACAGCGTCAAGAAAAATTTTTTCTATAATATAAAATTAAGTCATTACTCTTATTTATTTCATCAGAAGCCTAGCACATATACAAATACTACATCTCCAGGTATTGACTACGCATTAACCCTGTGGGGTTTCATGAGATATCCTGAATTCCCCAATGAACCATTTGATAAATATAGTACAACATACAAGACGAAAGAAAGGTCAGGTGATATTTCAGCTAGTTCTAATTTTAACTGGCAGCTTAATTATCAGCTTAATCTAAAGTTTGGTTTTGAGTACAATCACAATGTGATAAACTCATTTTATGACTACAGATTTACGGCACTATCACTAGATGAAGATGAGTTTCAAGATAGAAATCTTCATGAAAAAATTAACCCAAAACAGTTTGCTTCATATATTCAAGGAAAAATGGAATTTGAAAGTATGATTTTGAATCTTGGATTTCGCTATGATTATTTTGATCCTAATTTTAAATGGTTTGATACCTTTCGGACTTACAATCTAGCTATAAATACAAATTTTGATGAAACATTAGATCCTGATGGTGACCAGATAGATTCTAACGGGAATGTAAAATATGGATTTGAGAACGTTTTGCTTCAATCAAGATCTCCTTTACCGACAAACAACATGCTCAGTCCAAGAATTGGAGTTTCTTTTCCTATAACTGAAAATACTGTATTACACTATAATTACGGACATTTTTATCAGATGCCTCCTATTAGTAGAATGCGCTATTTTAAATATTTTAGGCCGACGCCTCTTTTAGAAAAAATCATTGAAGAAAATACCTTAGCCGAGCAGGAAGGTCGAGAAGCCAATCATATACCAAGCGTAGGTAGCGATCACGAAAGGGTCATTTTCTTAAATGTGGATCCGCTACCACCCCAAAAAACTATAATGGTGGAGATTGGCGTGAAGCACAATTTTAGAGATCGGTTATTTTTAAATCTAGTAGCATATCATAGGGATATTTATGAGCAAAGTGAAAATGTGATAGGTCTCTTTGATAAAAGTTACTATGGCTGGGATCCGTTTACCAAAAGCCAAAGTAATGCCATTACAGATACACCCCTGCACGGGGACTATGGAGACTCACGAGGTCTAGAGTTTGAGTTAAAAACTATATTTTCTAAAAGAATGAATATTAATATAAACTACAGTTTTTCTAAAGTAATGCAAGGCAGAGCCTCTCCTCACAAAGTTACTTACGATTCTACTGGGGTACCCTCTTTTGATTGGTATGATGAATATGTTGGTTCAGGTTATAAATCCTTAATGATAGAGAGGCAGTTTAGTAGGCCACATATACTTAAGCTAGGTATCAACTACAATACATCTAATAAATCTGTAGCACCTATGGGTAATATTAATATAAGTCTAATGTATAGATATGTATCTGGTCAAACATTTACCTATCGAGATATAGATGATACACCAACCACCTATGATAATCATCGATACCCAGGTCTTCACTTTACTGATCTAAAATTAGAAAAAAAAATAAATACTAATAGATTCGGGAGCATGAAGTTTTTTGTATTAGTCAATAATTTGTTTAATAGAAAAAATATTAAATCAATGGGAGACACGTCATATAATCCTAATGTTATAGAACAATTTGTTGATTCAGGGAAACCGACTTTAACTGATGTTGCGGGTCATGATATGAGTTGGTCCATTTGGTATGCTCCTAGGAAATTGGAAATTGGTTTTCTCTATGATTGGTAAATATTTTTTTATTGTGCTAATCCTATATGAGATACTCTATGGTCAAATCAGAATTCCTGAGTTTGAGCTGCATGATAGAGGAGAGCTCTGGGACACAATGAATGATGATGGTACCCACGGAGCATATCCACAGCCGCTTGGTGATTTTAAACCCAGTATGGATTGGCCTGCAGGGCCACATGAGTTTAATAGTCCATATGACCAAAGGTCATATTTATATAAGGCGGGTGTTTGGACCGGCGGAAAAATTAATGGGGAGGTATTTCTATCTAAAAATGGACCATTCGAAATAGATAATGGGGACTATTTCCCATTAGAAAAAACAACAAATTATATCGAGTCTGTAGATTACAGGCATGATGAGGCAGAGCAAACTATTACTGCCAATTGGATAACCTCAAAAAATATTGAGATAAAAAGAATCTCTAGGAGTTGGAGTTTCAAAGGGTTCAATGATTTTATTATTTTTGATTATGAGATAAAAAACTTGAATCAAGAGAAGATTAATGATTTCTATTTTGGAAGTGTATTTCTTTTAAGACCAAGTTCTCAAGATTTTAACAGTCATGCAGGGTGGAATGATAACATATCGAGAGCTGATGATGTTGTCGGTATTGATCTCGAACAAAAAATGATTTATGCCCATGATGGGACAGGTTCCTATGACTTTAATGCTGGAGTTGGTAACTGGAGAGATGGTGAATTATTAACACATGGGTTTGCTGGATTTGCGGCTATAGATGCATCCAATTCAGATGATGGAGTAGACCAACCTGCCGTACTATATTTATCTAATTATATTATTAACAGAGCTAATTTTGAATTATCAACTCGGACCCAACAGTCTCTGTATAGCATACTATCAGGGCAAGATAGTTCCCTCATATCATCTACTGGTGATACTATTGATCCTATTGGAATAATGTCTTTCGGCCCTTATACTATAAATAGTCAGGGAAGTATTTCTATTTCTATCGTTGAAGCTGTTAACGGTTTGGTCTATGATGATGTAATTAATTTAGATAATAGTCAGATGAATACTATTCAGGATCGCTATATCAATGAAGGTTTAGATTCTCTAATTAATAGTATACAACGAGCAAAAGATTTATTTCATTCTGAATTTATTCTACCATTTTATCCTCCTCCATCTCCTCCGAAAATCGAATTATTAGCTTCGCCTTCAAACCAATCAATATCAATTCTGTGGGACCCTATTGAGGCACAGTGGATTAATCCACTGACAGGTCGAAAAAATTTAGAAAAATTTATTGTTTACAGGAGTAATACAAATTACATAGGTCCATTTGATGTGATTAAAAATAGGATTCGAGTTCATAAAATATTTGATCAGAATGCATATTTTAATGAACAGGAAAATAGATGGGAGTATATAGATAGAAATATTTCACTGGGTGTTTCTTATTATTATTCAATTACATCTGTAGATAGTAGTGGTAGAGAGAGTTGGCATACAAATAGGAATGAAACACCTCTGCAGGCCGTTAGCGCACCAAAAGAAAATGCTTTAAATATAAAAGTATTTCCAAATCCTTTTCAAATTATATCTGGAATACCAACAGCGGGTCAGGAAAATATGATTACATGGACGAATCTACCTTCGCCATGTAAAATATCTATCTTTACTAGTGGTGGAAAATTAATTAAAGAAATTTTTCACAAAGGCTTAACGGGAGATGCTTCATGGAATCAGAGAACAGATTCAAGACTGATTACATCTCCTGGAATATATTTTTGGGGTGTAGAATCTGATGTTGGTAATGCAAAAGGGACTCTGGTGATTGTTAAATGAAAAGTTTTGTTCTATTATTTTTGACTGGAGTTTGTTTTGGACAAATTGACTATGGTTTCAATTTTTCTAAATCTGGTTCTGCTGGATTTCAATTTTTAATGATTGAAGCTGATGCTATTTCTGCTGGTTTATCAGGTGCTTCATCAACAATTAATTCAGGTTCTAGGGGTTCCTTCAATAACGTTTCAAGTTTAACTGGGATAAAACAATTATCAATATCAATGTCAAATGTTAATTGGCTTGCTGGATCAAATTTAAATTCTGCTGCCTTATCCATAAGGAGAGGCAGCAATGTATATGGTTTAGGTATTTTATCTTTTAATATTTCTGAATTTGAAGAAACAACGGTAAGTAGCCCTATGGGTACGGGAAGAAAAGTTAATGCGGGGAATAACTTATTAGGTTTTATGATTGCTAGGAATTTTACAGATAAATTGAGTTTAGGAACTTCTTTAAAATATGTTGAAGAACTACTAGATAATTATAAATATAATAATTTTATGTTTGATATTGGCTCATTCTATAAAACGGGTTTTAGGAACCTGAATCTGGCTTTTGTTTTTCAGCATCTAGGCCCGGATATAACTCCTGTCAATACAAAATTTAGATCGCCAATGTTGTTTAGACTTGGTGTAAGTGATAATATATATAACAATAATTTTCTGAAAATAAAATTATTGTTTGAACTAATTCATCCTACAGACGATGAAGACTATATCATAATTGCACAAGAATTATCTATTATTAATAAGTTGTCTTTTAGGTACGGTAATAAAATAGGGGATGAACTATTTGATCAGTCCATTGGTTTAGGAATTATTGATTTTAATATGTTTTACGGATATAAGGTATCGATTGATTATAGTATTATTTTTCTGGATTATATTTTTGATAATATTAATATGATTTCTATTACGCTAAATAGATGAAACTTTTAAATAAAATATGTTTAAATTTTTTTTTAATCACATTCATTTTTAACCTAAATGCATGTGAAAAAAAAGTAAAAAAAAATTTAGAATATTGGTCGATCGGTGGCGCTGCTGACACTGATTATAACGCTTCCGAATTATTTAATTCACAATCCAGTTTCGATGTTAAAACTGTTTCCATTCCATGGACGGAGCATGAAAAGAAAATACTTACTGCAATTTTAAGTGGTGATCCACCAGATATAATCAGTGAGTTTGCTCCATTAAAATTATGGGCTAGCAGGTCTTCGTTAATTCCTCTTGATAATTATATTTTTGAAGATAATTTTGATACTACGCAAATTTTCGAATTTTTATGGAGCGAAATGAAATGGGAAGGGAAAACCTATGGCATCCCGATTAACACTGTTTCGTATGCTTTTTTTTGTAATCAAGATATTTTTAATGAGCTGGGAATAAAATCATTACCCAGAACTTGGGCTCAAGTACGTAAAATATCAAAAAAAATTGTTAGGTTTGATGATTTTGGTTTTTTAAATAGAGTAGGCTACCTTCCAATTTATGGTAATTTTAGGACCTCAAATGTTATAGCCTGGCAGCTTGGGGAAAAATTTATTTCTGGGGATGGAGATGTTAATTTTAATTCAAATGAATTGGAAGAATCTTTTTCTTGGGTTAGAGATTTTATTGATGATATTGGTCTGGATAATGTTTTACAGCTTATGGGAACTTTTGGAGTTGCAGAGCAGCACGGGTTCATCTCAGAAAGAGTAGCTATGATGATATTAGATAGTAGCTTTCCTGAAATAATTGAAAAATATAATCCGAGTTTAAACTATACAGTTATTCCCATTCCATCTTTTAAAAGTTCAAAGACAGTTTCTAGTGCTGGCACGTGGTGGGTTGGAATACCCAAAGGTGTTAAACACCCCAGAAAGTCTTGGGAGTTCATTAAATTTTTAGCTAGTGAAAAAAATCAAATTGATTATTTAAATAAGACAGAAGAGAGTTTGTTTTCTGCTAATAAATCAGTTGCTCTCAGAAAGGATTCAAAGAGAACACCCTTTTATGATGTTTTTATATCGCAGCTTGAACATAGTAAATCTCCAAGTATAATACCTCTTGCTCATGATAAGTTTTGGGAAGAATACATTAGAGCTGAGGAACGTATTATAAGAAGAATAGATCCTGTAAAAGCAATATTAACTAATGCGGAAAATCAAATTCAGTTTGAGCTAGACAAATCTATACGATACTATAATTTTGTTAATGAGAAGGAAAATTAAATAATGGTAAAATGGAAGGTTATTTTAATTTTTTTAATGCCCTGGATCGTGGGTTTTTTGGCTTTTGGAATTTATCCTATAATTATTTCTTTTTATTACAGCCTCTGTCAGTATGATGTTTTGCAAATACCAATGTATATAGGATTTGAGAATTACAGGAATATATTTTTTAACGATAATTTCTTCTTTAAGGCAATTTCAAATACTGTTTATTATACAATTTTTAGAGTACCTCTTAATATTTTCTTTTCGCTTTTACTTGCTATTTTATTAAATAGAGCAATTAATGGAATAGGTTATATTAGAGCGATTTATTTTCTTCCATCTTTAGTATCAGGTGTGGCTCTTTCAGTAATTTGGTTATGGATATTTAATCCGCAAATAGGTCTTCTAAACGTAATAATTGCTTTTTTTGGTCTAAAGGGCCCACTCTGGTTACAAGATCCACAATGGTCAAAACCCGCGATGGTATTAATGAGCTTGTGGAGTATTGGTGGGGGTAGGATGTTAGTATTTTTAGCTGCTCTTCAAAATATAAGTCCCAGGATATATGAAGCTTTCAAGCTTGATGGTGGCACTGATTTTCAATCTTTTTTTCATATTACTTTACCAATGATATCGCCAGTTATATTTTTATGGTCAATAATCGAAGTGATTGCGTCTATGCAAGTTTTTACCGAGGCATTTATTATGACAAAAGGAGGGCCCTTGGACAGTACTCTTTTTTATAATTTATATCTCTATAATCAGGCATTTGAAAATTTTAATATGGGGTATGCATCCGCTTTAGCATGGATTCTTTTGATCATAACATTAGTGATAACTACAATACAATTTAGATTATCAAAAAAGTATGTTTATTATGAAGGTTTAAAATGAAAAAAATAATTATTCACTTCATTTTATACGTTGGAATGTTATTGTCTATGATTCCCTTTTTGTGGATGTTAATTACTTCGCTTAGATCAGGGAATTATAGTCTCGGAATATCATTAGATACGCTTTTTGAGAATTTAAGTTTTGAAAATTATATTACTATCTGGGAAAAAATTCCGCTTTTACAATATACAAAAAACTCTGTCTTTATTTCTTTTTTTGCAATTATAGGAACGGTTTTTTCTAGTTCATTTGTAGCGTATGCATTTTCAATTCTAGAATGGGAAAATAGAGATAAATTATTTTTATTTATTATTTTCACAATGATGATTCCGCTACAGGTCACTATGATTCCAGTTTTTGTAATTTATAAGCAGTTGGGCTGGCTTAATTCATTTAAGCCTTTAATTGTTCCCGCTTTCTTAGGAGGCGGAGCATTCAATATATTTCTTTTCAGACAATTTTTTCTAAACATTCCTCGTGAAATAATTGATGCTGCAAAGATGGATGGTTTAAATCACTTTCAAATATACTGGACTATTGTTTTGCCAATGGCAAAATCAATTATTGCAACAGTTTCTATATTAACATTTATGTTCACCTGGAATGATTTCATGGGACCTTTAATATATTTATCTGATAAATTAAAAGGTACCCTAGCGCTAGGAGTCATGTTGTTTGTAGGCCAATATCAAACCGAGTGGGGTCAAGTTATGGCGATATCGATTTTGATGATAGCACCGGTGATCTTAGTTTTTGTTTTATTTCAAAAATATTTTATAAGCGGTTTAATGTTTGGCGGGAGTAAAAACGGATAAAATAGGAGAAAAAAATGATTCCAGAGTCAAAATTTTTTCAAAGTGATGAGTTAAATCATGATCTTAACAGCCATTTTAACCCACCTGGATTAACAAATTTTATTGGAGTAGCTCAGGTTGATAATGATCTCACAGGTGTAAGAGGGTTGAACTTCCCACCTTTTGGGACTTCACTTAACCGGACCTGTGGTCTTTATCTAGATGG
>CETH01000213.1_pt1 | contig 14326 bp, 12 predicted proteins | sample 361461 | NCBI WGS metagenome assembly CETH01 (sample SAMEA2622695, study PRJEB7988) | marine metagenome | isolation source: saline water (ENVO:00002010), including
GGTGGAATTATTGTTTGCGACTCTCCTTTAGAAGTTGCTCAAGCAACTGATAAACTATTAGGAAAAAAATTAGTTACAAACCAAACAGGTCCTGAAGGAAAAATTGTAAATAGAATTTATATCGAGGAAGCAACTGATATTGAGCGAGAGTTATATCTGGGCTTGGTATTTGATAGAAGTTCAGAGAGTATTATGGTCGTTGCATCGACAGAAGGTGGTATGAGTGTCGAAGAAATTTCAAAGGAAAAACCAGAAACTATAATTAGATCAAAAATTGAGGTTGCTGTTGGAATGCAAAGTTTCCAAGCTAGAGAATTAGCATTTGGTCTCGGAATAGAACCAGAATTAATTAGAAGAGCATCTGAAACAATTATTGGATGTTATAAAGCTTTTAGTGAATTAGATGCAACTATGGTTGAAGTCAATCCATTAGTTATTTCTAAACAAAAACAAATACTAGCTTTAGACTGCAAAATGAGTTTTGATAACAATGCAATGTTCAGAAGAAGTCAAGTTTCTGAACTTAGGGACAAAACACAGGAGGACTCAAAAGAAGTTTTCGCATCAGATAGAGGACTGAACTACGTAAGTTTAGATGGAAATATTGGTAATATTATTAATGGTGCTGGTCTTGCAATGGCATCTATGGATATGATTAAATTAGCTGGTGGAAGTCCTGCTAACTTTTTAGATGTTGGTGGAGGAGCTACACCTGAAAAAATAGTTAAAGCATTTAAACTCGTTACAATGGATGAAAAAGTCAAAGTAATTCTTGTAAATATTTTTGCTGGTATAAATAGATGTGATTGGGTTGCAGAGGGAATAGTAGAAGCTCTAAAAAAAATTGAAGTTAATGTGCCATTGGTTATTAGATTGGCTGGTACAAATGTTGAAAAAGGAAATCAAATTTTAAAAGAGAGTAGGATAAATTATATAGAAGCAAATACACTTGAGGATGCGGCTAACAAAGCGGTAGCAGCACTAAATAAATAGAACATGACAGTATTAATAGACAAAAATAGTAAGATAATTATCCAAGGTTTTACTGGCAAAATGGGTTCTTTTCATGCAGATGAGATGATAAAATATGGTTCTAATGTAGTAGGTGGAGTTACACCAGGAAAGGGAGGTTCAAAGCATTTAAATTTACCTGTATTTAATACTGTAAAAGACGCTGTAAGTAAAACAGGAGCAGATGCATCAATTTTGTTTGTGCCACCAGCTTTTGCAGCAGATTCTGCAATGGAGGCTGCTGATGCTGGTATTAAAACATGTGTAGCTATTGTAGATGGAATTCCTTCTCACGATATGATTAGAATTAAAAGGTATATGAGACGATATATTAAAAGTTCTAAAATGACTTTAGTTGGACCTAACTGTGCAGGAATTATTAGTCCTGGAAAATCAATGCTTGGAATAATGCCTGGACATATTTACAAAGAAGGAAGAATTGGAATAATAAGTAGGTCAGGAACATTAGGATACGAAGCTGCTCAACAACTTAAGAATTTAAACATAGGAGTATCAACAAGTGTAGGTATCGGAGGAGATCCAATTAATGGAAGTTCGTTTAGAGATATTATTGAAAAATTTGAAACTGATGACGAGACCGATGCAGTTTTAATGATCGGTGAAATTGGTGGACCGCAAGAAGTAGCAGCAGGACAATTTGCAAAAGAAAATATGAAAAAACCTGTAATAGCATACATTGCTGGTTTAACAGCTCCCAAAGGAAGGGTAATGGGCCACGCAGGAGCGATAGTTTCAGCTTATGGAGAAAGTGCAATAGAAAAAGTCGAAATTTTAAAAGAGTGTGGAATTACTATTTCTAAAAATCCATCTGTTATGGGGGACACAGTAAAATCAGTTTTAGAGACAATGTAACTATGAGTTACGATGATAATAATATATTCGCTAAAATATTAAGAAATGAGATACCTTGTAACAAAATTTATGAGGATGAGTTTGTTCTATCTTTCCATGACATAAACCCACAAAAAAAAATTCATGCTTTAGTAATTCCAAAAGGAAAATATATTGATCTTGATGATTTTAGTCAAAATGCATCGCCAGAAGAAATGGTTGGATTACTAAAAGGAATTAATATTGTTGCAAAAAAATTAAATATATCTGTTGATACTGGTAATGGATATAGAGCTCTTGCAAATATAAGTGATGATGGAGGACAAGAGGTTCCACATTTACACTTCCATTTGTTTGGTGGAGAGAAAATTGGTAAAATGGTCTTGTGATAATCAACGTTGACAGAAGTTTCTTAGAAATAAATTCAATAAAAAATTTAAAACGATCAAAGAGCCCAGGACCAAACTTTAAAGTAAGTGAGGTGAGTCCACCTGATTTTCAACTAAATAAATTTTTTTATAAACAAATTGGAAAAAAACATAGATGGATAGACAGATTGGTTTGGGAAGATAAAAAATGGATAGAATTTGTTGAAAATCCAAGAGTAAAAACCTTTATCTTAAGGGATAATGGTAATTTAGCTGGATATTATGAAACTATACGTGCTTTGGATAATGATCATTCTGAAATAGCATATTTTGGTATTTTAGAGGAATATTTTGGAAAAAAATGTGGAGGTTATCTTTTATCTGAGGCAATTAATCAATTATTTGAGGAAGGCATGTCTAGAGTTTGGCTACACACTTGCTCACTAGACCATGAAAATGCAATCAAAAACTATTTAGCAAGAGGAATGCAAATATTTAAATCTGAGAAAATTAATGTTGAGATTAATTAATGTACTTTTGTATAAAAAAAATGTTTTCTTCTAATACAATATTAACTTTTATATCACTTATAAAAGTCTGAACAAAATTTTGATAAATATCTTTTGTTTCCCAACCAATTATATTTAGATTTTCTTTATCAAAAAAAACTTTTATAAAATTATTTTCGTACTCAAAACTAAATACATAATAAAAAGGATAATTTTGATCATCTTTTAATTCACTCATTTTTGAAATTAAGAACTCTTTATCGAGAATAAAATTTAATGGAGTCTTCTCAATTGGATATCTATAATAATTTGGTATTTTATCAGAATTAATAATTAACGACTTTCCATTTGAAACAAGTATTTTATTATAAATGTCATAATACTTACAAAATATTTTTTTTGGATATAATATTATACACTCACCTTTTTCAATATTATTATTATCAATCTTTTGACTAAATTTAAATTCTATAGAATTAATATCCCTTAAATGATTTATAATTTTTAGGCTCGGAGAACTATAGGCATTAAAATTAAAAAATAAAATAACAAAAAAAATTAAAAATTTTTTCATTTTAGAACTTCTCTTTTGCCAACATGGTTTGCTTGGCTTACTTCTCCGTTTGCTTCCATCTGGTCAATAATCCTAGCTGCTCTATTATAACCAATTTGTAATTTTCTTTGTAAAAATGAGGTAGACGCTTTTCTTTCTGATTTTATAATTTCTAATGCTGTTTTATATAATTCATCAAGGTTCTCGTTATCCTTAGAATCGGTTGCATTTTCTTTCTCATCAGCAAAGTTAAGAATTTCGTCTACATAATCTGGTTCAGCTTGGTTTCTTAAAAAATTATTTATTTTCTCAATTTCTGCCTCCGAAACAAATGGTGCATGAATTCTAGTCATTCTATTTGCTGAAGTCATATAAAGCATATCTCCTTTTCCAAGTAATTGTTCAGCACCTTGTTCGCCAAGAATTGTTCTACTATCTATTTTTGATGTAACCTGGAAAGATATTCTTGTAGGAAAGTTAGCTTTTATAGTACCAGTTATAACATCAACGCTTGGTCTTTGAGTTGCCATAATAATATGAATTCCAGCAGCTCGTGCCATCTGTGAAAGTTTTTGAATATAATTTTCTATATCTTTCCCAGCAACGAGCATTAAATCTGACATTTCATCAACAATTACAACGATATAAGGCATAGAAATCTTATGTTTTTCATTGTATCCATCAATATTTCGCACTCCTACCTTAGTCATTAATCTATATCTATTTTCCATTTCTTTAACTACCCAACCTAAAACTGAAGCTGCTTTTTTGGCCTCAGTTATTACTGGACAGAGTAGATGAGGAATACCCTCATAAGTGGAAAGTTCTAACATTTTTGGATCTATCAAAATAAATTTACATTTTTCTGGGGTGTGTTTGTAAAGAAGAGATAAAATAATAGTGTTTATACAAACTGATTTTCCTGATCCTGTTGTTCCTGCAATTAATAAATGAGGCATAACACTTAAATCACTAGTTATGGGCTGACCAGAAATACTTTTTCCAAGAGCAATGGGAAGTTTAATATCTTTCTTTTTAAAACTTGAGTCTGAAATTATTTCACTTAAAAAAACATTCTCTCTTTGTGGTTTAGGCAATTCAATTCCTATTGTATTACTTCCAGGTATTGTTGCAATTCTTGCAGATTCTGAACTCGTATTTCTAGCGATGTCTTCTGAAAGATTGATTATTTTTGATACTTTAACTCCAGGCGCAGGTTCAAATTCGTATAAAGTTACTACAGGTCCTTGGCTCACTTTTTTTACTTCTCCTTCAACTCCAAAATCAAGTAAAATTTTTTCTAAAGTTTTCTCATCAATTTTATTTTCAGACAAGTTTCTGTCTTTTTTTGTTGGAATTTTTAAAAAATCAATTGATGGTAATCTATATCTCATAGTTCTTTTTTCTGTCGGTTTAATTTTGCTATCAAATGAAAAGTTTTCCTGAATCCTTGTATCATTCTGCACATATTCATTTTCACTTTCAATATTTTTACTTAAACTATCTACTTTATTTGAAGCTGGTAATTTTTTTGATTTATAGAAAATATTGGTTATATATCTTAAATATTTGAATTTAAATTTTATGCTTACAAGAAAAAGTACAGAGATAAAAATTATTAAAATTAAATAACTTAGTTTATGATTATATTTTAATATATTTATAAAAATACTATCTTGAAATAAATTACCTATAAAACCATTATTACCATTAATTGTAAGCCAATAAGTTTCCGTATGAAAAATTGTGAAAAATATTGTTCCTAAAATTGAGTATAATATAATAAAAAAAAAGCTTTCAATAAAATATAAAATTTTTTTATCTAAAATTATCAATATTGATATAAAAAATAATGAAATTGGCACTAATAAAGAAATCAAACCAATAGACTGAAATAATATATCAGAGACATAACTGCCTCTTATACCCATCAAATTTTTTATTTCAGTATTTTCTGGAAAGATAAAATTTGGGTCTTCAGGACTATAACTAACTAATGATAATAAAAGTAAAACTGATAAAAACATTAAAATCAAACCTATTAGTTCTGATATTCTATTGATTAAAAAACTGATAGATTTGTCTAAAAAATTTTTTATTTTCATTTTGTCATTAATGATTTGTCACTTTGTATCACTTAATTTTTATTGATAAAATTAAATAATATTATGAAAATTTGTTTATTAGGAAATAATCTCACAAACTTTGTCTTAGCTAATACTTTAGCAAAAAAAAAGATTCATATTGATATTTTTTCTAATTCATTTTCAAAATCATTCAATAATAGTACCAGAACAATTGCTATATCTACTGATAATTACAAATTTCTAAGTGAAAATATTAAAGGTTTTAATAATTTAGGATGGCCTTCAGAAAAAATAAAAATTTTCTCTGAAAAAAAAAAATCAAATGAGTTATTTGAATTTAAGAGTAAAAATAAAAATAATTTTTATTTAATAAAATATAATAAGCTAATCACATTAGTAAAGAAAAATGTAAAATATAATAAATTTATAAAAATTAATAACTCAAAAATTTACAATTATACCTTTTTAAAAAAAAAATTTAACTTTATCATTAATTCTGAACAAAATAATTCAATAACAAAAAAACATTTTTTTAAAAAAATAGAGAAAAATTATAAAAGTATTGCATATACAACTTTACTCAATCATAAAAAAATTGAAAATAAAACTGCTATGCAGATTTTTACAAAAAGAGGTCCATTAGCTTTTTTACCACTTTCAGAAAAACAAACTTCAGTTGTTTTTTCTAGTGATTCAAAATTAATCATAAACAAAAAAATATTCTATGACTATATTCATAAATATAATTTAAAATATAAAATTAAAAGTATTAGTGATATTGAATATTTTAATATTAAATTTTCTTTTTTAAGAAATTATTCATTTAAAAATATTCTTGCTTTCGGTGATTTAATACACAAAGTGCATCCACTTGCTGGTCAAGGATTTAATATGACAATTAGAGATATAAAAATTCTATCTAAAATTCTTGAGGAAAATATAAACATAGGTAATGAAGATGGTGAGACCATAGCCAATATTTTCGAAAAAAAAACGAAACACCTAAATTTTATTTATGGTAGTGGAATTGATCTCATTAATAGTTTTTTCAAAATAGATAATAGATTAAATAATAAATTATCCAATCCAATATTTAAAATTCTTAGAAATAGTAACTTTATAAACAATTATGCAGAGAAACTGTCTAATAAAGGTATTTTTTAGTAAATTATTGTAAAGTTTTATTATTATAGTTATCCAAGATATAAGTATTCAAAATTTCTTCTAATTTCTCTTTTCTCATACTTAAATCTTTACTTTCAAGTAATACTTGCTTTTCTTCAAGAGAAAAAGGAGAAGCCATAGATAAAGTATTTATAGTCTGATCCAAGCTTTGCTTTTCAACTTCATTCCAATTAATTTCATAGCCTTGCTTTTTGAATAGATTTTTGAGATTTTGAAATATTAACTTTAAGTCTGTGAACTTAACTTCATTAGATTTTTCATTTAAATCTCCAAAAAAATCATCGTATTTAACTCTACATTCTCTATATAAATTTTCATTGTTAATTTCATCGGTAATTTTAAATCGACAAATACCATTTAAAATTATTAAATATCTTCCATCATCAGTTTCGTTAAAGCTTGTTATTTTTCCAGCACAACCAACTTTATGCAAATCAGGTTTTTTTAACTCTCCAGTTTTCTTAGGTTGTATCATCCCAATATATCTATTACTTTTCATACTTTCATCTATCATTTTAATATATCTTGGCTCAAATATATTTAGTGGAACAGTTGTTCTAGGAAATATAATAAAGTTAGATAGAGGAAAAACTGGTATAATGTCAGGAAGATCTTCTTTTTTCATTACAATTAAAATATAACATAAATGTTATGAATTCAAATTATTTTGAGAAAAAAAAAGCAAAGCTTCTAAGTTTATTTAAAGAAAAAAAATATAATGATGTAATAAAAAATGGTGAAAAATTACTTAAAAAAAAAACTAATGATGCTCAATTAATATTCTTAATAGTTTTATCATTAATTAATCTTCAAAAATTTGAGGATGCTGAAGAACACTTGGAAAATTTAATATCTTTTAAAAAAACGCCTGAACTTTACTACACATATGCAAATGTACAAAAAAAATTAAAGAAATACCAGGAAGCGATTTATTCATTCAATAAAGCTATAGAATTGAATCCTAATTTTTCCGAAGCATATAATAATTTAGGAAATACAAAAAAATTAGTAAATGAGAGAGATGAGGCAATAATATGTTTTAAAAAAGCAATAAGTTTAAAAAAAGATAATGTTGAAGCTCTAATAAATTTAGCAACTATATATAGAGAAGATAATAAATATAAAGATTTGATAATTATATACAATCAAATATTGGAATTAGATAATAAAAATGTCAAAACTCTTTATAATCTTGGCACGGCATATATATTTTTAGGTGATAATTCAAAAGCTAAAAATTATTTTGAAAGAGCTTTTGAAATTGATAAGTCTCATATAGCAAGTTTAAGAAACTATGTTAACATTACTAAAATAGACAAAAATAATAAAGTTTTTAAATATTTAAATAAAGTTAATTTTGAAAACCTTAATTATGAAAACAAAGTTTTTGCATTTGATGCTCTAAGTAAATGTTATTTTGATCTAGATGACCATGAACGCGGATTTAATTTTCTTGATAAATTAAATATTTTAAAAAAAGATAATTCAAATTATTCTTTAACAACTGAAAAAGATAAATTTAAAAAAATAAAAATTTTTTTTAATGATAAAAATTATTTTAATATAAATTTTGAAACAAATATAAAATTTAAACCAATTTTTATAATAGGAATGCCTAGATCTGGCACCACTTTATTGGAACAAATCCTATCAACTCATTCTCAAATTCACGGTGCTGGAGAACTTAGATATTTACCAAAGATTATTGATAAAGTTGGTCTTAATATGCCAAAAGATTTAAGAGAATATTTTACTGAGATAAGGTCATATTATTATAATAACTTATCCAAAATTTCAAAAAAACCCTATATTATTGATAAATTACCATCAAATTTCAGGTGGTTAGGGTTAATTTTGAATTCCTTTCCAGAAGCTAAAATTATTCATATTGATAGAAACCCAATGGCAGTTTGTTGGTCAAATTATAAAACAAATTTTGTTTATAGTGGAATGGATTATACTTTATCACAAGAAGATATAGCAGATTATTATCTCCTATATTATGATTTGATGAAGTTTTGGAAAAATAAATTTGATAAAAAATTTTATAATATAAATTACGATGACTTTGTTAAAAATTTTGAATTTCATACAAAAAAAATTCTCTCTTATTTAAATTTAGAATGGGAAGATAATTTAAAAAATTACGAAAAAACTAATAGGGTTGTTGTAACAGCATCTTATCAGCAAGTAAGGGGTAAAATTAGAAAAGATACATCGTTGGAATGGAAAAAATACGCTAAGTATTTAAATACCATGCAAAAAATTTTAGAAAAAAATAAAATTAAATTTTAAAATAATTTTAATTTTAACTGTTTAGAAACATTATTTTAATTCAAATTAAGTAGTTTTTCTCTCTTGCTTAATTTAAAAAAAGCAACTACTTTAAATAATTAAAGAACAAGCGGGCATAGCTCAGTGGTAGAGCGTCTCGTTGCCAACGAGAAGGTCGTGGGTTCGAGTCCCATTGCCCGCTCCAATGTTATTGATCATATAATAGCATTTTGTAAAAAAATGTAATTTTATAAAAAATCATATAAGCTTACATAATGAACAAACAAGATTATGCAAATGAGTTTGCTCAGGTAAATAAAATTGTAGAAAGTTACAATACAAGCTCATCAAAAGAAGCTTTGTTATTAGCCAATCTAAGCAAAGAAAGATATCCAAACCTAAAAAAATTAGCACAATTTCACAATATGCTTGGACTAATTAATTTTAAATTGAGTGATTTAGAGCAATCAATATTGGATTTTGAGACAGCAACAAGTATAAATAAAAATTTTCATCCTGGTTATTACAATTTAGGATTAGCTTATTTCAATACTGGTAAACTTGATAAATCTTACTATAATTTAATTAAAGCAATTAATATCAAAAAAGATTACAAACTCGCTAGAGACAAAGTTATTGAATTATTATCCTTTTATGCACCAAAAGTTTCATTTGATAATGATGTTTATAAATTAGATAAAAAAATTAAAGAAATTTCGTTAAATATCGATTTTTCAAAAAAAATATCAGATGCACAAGTAATTAATCATTATATTAAATGTAAAAAAATAGTAAAAAAAAACCTAAAAGATCTTTCTTACAATAAATTGCAAATCTTTAGAAAAAAATCAATCTTTCTTAATTGTGAAAGACATAAGTCTATTTATTTAAAATATAATACGATACCTAAATTTTGTTTTGAGTGTTTTAAAGTAGTGATTGAGTCAGAAAATTTTTACGATTTATTAAAAGTATCAATTCTCTTTGACGAGATACCATTTTTCTCAAATTTTAATAGAAAAAACATGATAGATAAAAAGTCAAAAAAAGATATTTTTAAAAGTATAATTTATTGTACTAGTCTTGAGCAAGTTCTTGATACAGAAAAAAAAACAAAAAAAATTTTGAATAAATATTTTGAAAATAATTTTTTTATAAAAAGTAAGAGAGGATGTCACGAATATGAAGTAAATTATCCACAGTATACAAAGATAAGTGATAATAAATCTGAATTAATGGTCTTTCCGGATAAATGGTTAGAAAATGAAAAAAAATTTGATGAAGAGAATACAAAAAGCGGTTTTGAAAAAAAACAAAGTGTCAATGACTCTATAAAAGGAAACTCTCTACATAATTTTCTTATAATCAATAATTGGATTAATGATCAAAAATTACATATAGATGATTGAGTGTTCATAGAGACTTGATTTTTAAAATCTAATAATTATATTCTTTACAATGACAGATTTAGCAGAAAAAAAGTGCATCCCTTGTGAAGGAGGAATTCCTAGTTTTAATATTGATGAAATTCATAAATATTTAAAAAAAGTTGATGGATGGGATGTAGAATCATTGGATAATAAAGATTATTTTATAATTAAAAATTTCAAATTTAAAAATTTTTTAGATAGCCAATCGTTTGTTAACAAAGTTGGTGAGATTGCTGAGAAAGAGGGTCACCACCCAGATATATGGTTTGGTTGGGGATATGCAAAAATTAAAATACAAACACATGCAATTAATGGATTGCATGAGAGTGACTTTGTCTTGGCTGCTAAGATAGACAAAATAAATTAGATTTTAGTGTTTAAAATGTCTGGTTTTAGAAAATACTAGAATAATTCCTAATTCATTAGCAAATTTTATAATTTCTTTGTCACGTATAGAGCCTGATGGTTGAATAATTGCATGTACTCCATTTTGGACTAAAGTTTCTATCCCGTCTACAAAAGGAAAAAATGCATCGGATGCTCCTAGAATTATATCATTTTCGTTAATTTTTTGGAATTTCTTCATTTTTTCAATTGCTATTTTACAACTATCTAATCTACTTGGTTGTCCAGATCCAATACCGACAGTTGAACTATTTTTTGTTAAAACAATTGCATTTGATTTCACATTTCTACAAACATTGAAGGCAAAAAGTAGGTCATTAAAAATTTTTTTTGTTGGTTTTATTTTAGATACAACTTTAAAGTTATCTTTTCTGAAATACTTATCATCAGTACTTTGAATTAATAAAGTTTCAAAGTTACTAATTATATTGTTTAAATTTTTACGATTTAACTTTGATGCATCGATCAATCTTAAATTTTTCTTTTTCCTTAAAATTTTTAAAGACTCTTTATCAAAACCAATTCCAATTATTACCTCTAAAAATAATTTACTTAATTCTTGTGCTACTTTCTTTGAAACTTTGAAATTACAAGAAACAACTCCACCAAAAGCACTTATGGGATCACATCCTAAAGCTTCTTTATAACTATCTATTTTATTCTTATTAACTGAAACACCACAGGGATTTGCATGTTTAACAATTACGGTTCCAATATTTTTTGGAAGTGTTTGTGACATATTTAAAGCTGAGAAAATATCATTATAATTGTTATAACTTAATTTTTTTCCACTTATTTGAAATATATCTAAATTTTTATTTTTGCTATAAATCGCTGATTGTTGATGTGGATTTTCACCATAACGCAATACTTCAACCAAGTTTCCATGGATAGTTTTTTTTTGAGGAAAACTTGTTTTATTATCTGCACATAAATAATCTGAAATTACGGAGTCGTAATAAGCAGTTAAGTTAAATGCTTCTTGAGATAGTTTTTTTCTGAGTTTAAGACTAGTGGAGCCATTATTTTTTTCTAAATCATTTACTAACTCTTTATATTGGTGTGAAGAAGTTACAATCGTGGTATCCGTATAATTTTTAGCTGCAGCTCTAACCAGAGTTGGTCCTCCAATATCAATATTTTCAATAATTTTTTGATGATTTCTTGTTCGTTTTAATGTTTCCTCAAAAGGATAAAAATTTACTATAACTAAGTCTATTTCCTCATAAGCATTTCTATTAAGCTCTTTTTTATGCTTTTTATTGTTTCTCTTGCTGAGAATTCCAGCATAAATCTTTGGATGAAGCGTCTTAACTCTACCATCTAAAATTTCATTTGAATTTGTAAATTCTGATATTTCACTACAACTATAGCCTAACCTCTTGATTTCTTTGGAAGTTCCTCCTGAACTTATAATATCTATATTATATTTTTTTAGAGTTTTTAAGATTAATTTAATTTCTGACTTATCTGAAACAGATATGATTGCTTTTTTTATTTTTTTTATCATATCTTACTAAACTGCCATTCAATTAATTGTTCAACATCTTGAGTTATACCTGATATAAAAATATTTTGATTTTCAATATAATTATTTTTATTACCAAAATATAGTCCTGTTTCAACACCTACTTTCCCACCATTTGAAAAGAACCTCCAACCAGAATTTTCTAATTCAATTAAAACCGTTTCATCATCTTGCAGTTTTGTTACTTTTATATTTGGTAATAAGTGAAATCTTATTTCAAAATTTGTAGCATTAAAATTTTTTTTTTTTATAAGTTTGTCTTTACCAATAATGATATTTTTGTCTGAATAATATTCTAAGTTTCTTTGATGAATTACGCCATATCTTGTTAAATACCCATCATGAGAACTTTGAATTTTCCAATAATCTTTTTCATAGGTCACTTGGTTATCAAAAGTTTTAAATCCCTTATTAATAAAGCTTTTTCCATTACTATTTTTTTTAAAATTACATACAGATGAATTATCTAAAATTAAAGTTGAATGAGTTGCAGTTGATTTTGAAATTCCATTAAGTTGATGGTTATGATTTTGAAAATATCCAGAGTTTGTAATTAGTTTTCTATCTTTAAAAAAAAACTCAAAAGATAATGGGCCACTTTGATAATTTTCAGAATATTGTTTTCCTGGAGTGCTCCCTGTATCCATTGCAAGTATTGCATTTTTATTTTTTAAAACTGTATAACCGGATATATCAGACTTATCATTTTTAAATTTATATCTAAAAAGACTTAAATATTTGTCAAAGTCACCATAATTTGAATTATTATTACCATTAAATAATAAGCTATGTTTTACTGATCCCCAAAAAAAATCGTAAGACTTCCCAAGATAAAAAATTATTTCATTCAAATACTCAGGAATTTCATTCAACGAGTCTTTAAGAAGTTCCCTTATTAAAATAAAATACTTTAAGTAAAAAACCATTTGTCTTATATTTCTTGATTTTGGGAAGTAATTATTATCAAAAGATGTATTGATAATTTTTTTAAGTAAATCGAGCCCAAATTTTAAAAATTTTGTATTTTTGTAAGCAATACCTGATATTACAATTGCCGTACATCCTACCATTTTATCGTTTAAGTCAGAAGATCTATTAATCTCATTTATTAAATGATTTACTTGCTTACTAATAATTTCGTTAAAAATATTTTTGTAATTGTTGTCTGACTCATCGTATGTGATTTTTGAATTTGAAATCCAAGCTATTATTCTTTTCGAAAGAATATCTATTTCCCAAGTCCTTGCTTCGTAATTCTGATTTTTTGATATCCAATTTTGAATGATTGTTTGTGTAATATTGTTGGAAGATTTAAGATCTATAGAGAATAACCAGTAAAAACTATTAAGTTTTTTAAAATCTTTATAACTTAAATTCTTATCATTCCATATTGTCTGAACATTAAAATCTTCAATTTTCTTTTTCTTTTTTTCATATTTAATTAATGAACTGAGTATATTTAAACTTGGCTGATAAATTAAAACACTTTCATCAACTTTCGAAATTTTTTTATTATAAATCGAGGAACTTAAATATATTTTTCGTATTTGGTTTTTAAAAATAAAATAAAGTTCATTGATTAAATTTAAGGAACTTTTTAAAAACATTTTATGTTGATTTTAGTTTTTCAATATTACTTTTAATATCTCCATTATTCTCTTTAAATATTGTAGTCCCTGACACTAAAATATCAGCACCAGCTTCCAAAACTATTTTTGAATTGCTAAAGTTAATTCCTCCATCAACTTCAATGTTAAATTCATAATCATTTTCTTCTTTAATTTTTTTTAGTCCTTTTATTTTATCTAATACCTCAGGCATAAATTTTTGCCCACCAAAACCAGGATTAACACTCATAACTAATATTAAATCGATACTTTCAATTTCATTAATTAATGTTTTGATTGCTGTCTTTGGATTTAGAGATACTCCAGCCTTTTTGCCAAGCTTTTTAATTAAACTTATTGAATCTTTCAAATTATCAGTTGCTTCAGGATGAACAGTTATTATATCAGCGCCAGCTTTTGCATAATCTTCTATATACTTATGAACTGGGGAAATCATTAAATGCACATCAAATGGAAGTTTAGTATATTTTCTTAAATTTTTTATTACAGGAGGTCC
>CETH01120104.1_pt1 | contig 14325 bp, 15 predicted proteins | sample 361461 | NCBI WGS metagenome assembly CETH01 (sample SAMEA2622695, study PRJEB7988) | marine metagenome | isolation source: saline water (ENVO:00002010), including
CCATTTGAATTTTACATTGCTTTTCTTTAAACAAGTGTAAAAAATCATACCCTTGGATTAATTGATATGTAAATTCAGTAAATGACATTCCTGTCTTAGAATCACTCTGTAACCTTTTTTTTACAGAATCCTTTGCCATCATATAATTAACGCTTATATGTTTTCCAATTTCTCGAGAAAATTCAATTAAAGAGAAGTTCTTCATCCAATTATAATTATTTACAATTTCAGCAGCAACTGGATTATTAGAGTCAAAATCCAAATATTTTTCTAACTGATTTTTAATTGACTTCGTGTTTTGTACAAGAATATCCTTACTCAATAGATTTCTTTCATCTGATTTTCCTGAAGGATCACCTATCATTCCTGTTGCTCCCCCTAACAAAATGATGGGCCGATGTCCTGCTCTTTGAAAATGAATTAATACCATTATTTGAACTAGACTACCAATATGCAAAGAATCAGCACTTGGATCAAAACCAATATAACCAGAGACAGATTGATTCAAAAGAAACTCTTCTGTATCAGGAGTGATGTCATGTAACATACCTCTCCAACGCAATTCACTTACAAAATTTTTCATTAAAGAATAAACTTATTTCACAAAGATAGATTTATAGCAGCAAACAAAAAATCATTATTAAAAAACAGTACTTTTATAAAATGATACTAGTTACTGGTGCTACTGGTTTTGTTGGGTCTGAACTGATATGTTTATTAGCTAAAAAAAATTTAAAAGTAGTTGGTTTATATAGAAATGAAGTTCAAAAAAATAAAACTATTAGTTTAATTAAATCAAGATTAAAAAAAAATACTGGGAAACTTAAAAATATTAAATGGGTAAAAGCTAACCTGAAAGATTTTTCTAGTCTAGAAAATGCTTTTTTAGGAATTAAAAAAGTTTTTCATTGCGCTGCTCTTGTCTCAATGGCATTTAAAGACCAAGATAGATTGTTTAAAATAAATCAAGAAGGCACGTCGCATATTGTAAACCTCTGCTTAAAAAATAATGTGAGAAAATTGCTTTATGTTAGCTCAATTGCAGCTCTAGGAAATGATAAATACGAAAATGAAATAAATGAATACTCTCCGTGGGATAATAGTATGGAAAAAACTCCTTACTCTTATTCTAAATATGGGGCTGAGCTTGAAGTTTGGAGGGGTTCAGAGGAGGGTTTACCTGCTGTTATAATTAATCCAGGAGTTATTCTTGGGAATAAAAGTCCAATAAATACCATGTTTGATTCAATAAAGAAAGGATTTAATTTTTTTCCATCTGGTTCAACTGGTTTAGTTCAAATCAAGGATGTAGTTCACCTTATGTTTCATTTAATGGAATCAAATATTCAAAACGAACGCTTCATTTTAGTTGCTGAAAACTGGTCCTACAAAAAAATATATCAAATGGTTAAAAAAAAGTCTAATAAAAAAGCAACATTATATCCTCTCCCAAAGTCCATATTATATTTGGGATGGATAATTGAGAAAACTATATCGTTTTTTGGATTAAAAAAAAGATTTTTAACCAAAGCTCTTATAAAAAGTTTATATGAATGTAAGCCAATTAATGGAGATAAAATAAAATCTAAGATTTCATTTTCTTACAGCCCTATAGATTATTTCAATTAATTTGTTTATTATTCTATTTTGTCAATTTTGCTATCCATAATCTGATTAAGGCTGTCTTTCATGAATTTGAGTCTATTTTCAACAGATTTATATATAACAAGATATTTTTTTGGATATTTTGAATAGTATTTTTTAGATTCAACTATTTGAAGACTATCTACTTTATATTTTTTGTAAAGATACAAATCACCCAACGCATTTTCTTTATATTCATCACTAGCATTTGTTGATTTAATAGATCTTAAAAGTTCCATGTCAACTAATATTTTTGCCATTTTGTTTGGCTCAATTAAATTATCTGGAACTTTATCATTATTAAAGTTATTACAGCCAAATAAAATTAATATTATATAACAAAAAAAAGGCTTCAAAATCAAATTCATTTAATTTCTATCAAATTCAAGTCTTTTACCACAAGGCTTTGAGACTATTTTACCAAAGTCATAAACTATTCTACCATTTACAAATGTATTAATCACCGATGCATCAAAAGTAATTCCCTCAAATGGAGACCATCCACATAAATAAAGTATAGAATCTTTTAAAACTTTGTTTTTCTTTTCTAAATCTATCAAAACTAAATCAGCAAAATATCCTTCCCTTAAAAATCCTCTCTTTTTAATTTTAAACAATTTTGCAGGATTATGACAAGCTTTTTCAACAATTTTTTCAAGACTTATTTTACCTTTTTTATGAGCAGTTAGCATCGCTGGTAAGGCATGTTGAACCATTGGGCCACCTGAAGGACAACTTAGATAATCAAGTTTCTTTTCACTTTCCATGTGAGGGGCATGATCTGTGGCTAAAATATCTATTCTGTCATCATTTAATGCTTCCCATAAAGCCAATTGATCAGTGTGCTTTTTTATAGAAGGATTCCATTTTATAAAATTACCTTTATCATTGTAGTCTTTTTCTGAAAACCACAAATGATGAACGCATACTTCTGATGTAATTTTTTTTTCTTCCAATGGAATATTATTTTCAAAAAGCTTAGTTTCAATTGCAGTTGACAAATGAAAAACATGAAGTCTTGCTCCTGTTTCTTTTGCTAATGCTATTGCTTTTTTTGAAGACAAATAACAGGCTTTTTCACTTCTAATCTTTGCGTGCTCTTGAACTGGAATATCTTTACCATATAAATTTTTATATTTTTTAAGGTTTTCTCTAATTACATCTTCATCTTCACAATGAACTGCAATCGGCAGATCAGTTGCCAAAAATATTTCTCTTAGAACATCTAAATCATCAACTAACATATTCCCCGTAGATGATCCTAAAAAAAGTTTTAACCCGGCAGCTTTTTTCTTATCAAAATTTTTAATGTCATCCAGATTATGATTAGTGCCTCCAAAGAGAAAAGAATAGTTTGCAAAAGAATTTTTAGAAGCAATATCTATTTTCTCATCTAAAGCCTCTGCTGTTGTTGTCTGAGGCAGTGTGTTTGGCATTTCTATGTATGAAGTAATTCCGCCAGCAACAGCAGCCTTTGATTCCGATGAAATATTTCCCTTGTGAGCTAACCCTGGCTCTCTGAAATGAACCTGATCATCAATCCAACCAGGAATTAAATGTAATCCCTTGGCGTCTATTATTTTATCTACATTAACTTCTTCGATAAAATCATTTATTTTAAAAATATATTCTCCTTTGATTAAAAGATCTTTTTGAGATATTTTATTTTCATTCACCAAAATTGCATTTTTAATCAATATTTTTTCCACCAGCTACTTTTTATTAAAAATACTCTCAAAAATTAGAATGAAAACACCAAAAAAAGCCTCCCATATTATATCTCCATTCATTTTTGAAATTCCATCAGTTCGATTAACAAAAACTATAGGATGCTCTTTAAGTATAAATTTTTTTTTCCAAGACTTAAATTTCATTTCAATTTGAAAGGCATATCCTGAAAATCTAATTTTACTATTACTTAATGAATTCAAAACACTACTCTTGTAACCAACAAATCCTGAGGTTGGATCCTTTACTGGCATAAAAGTTAAAATTCTTACATAAAGAGAAGCAAAATAAGAAAGTAATATTCTGCTCAAAGGCCAATTAACAACATTTATTCCGTCCACATATCTAGAGCCTATTATTACATCTACATTATTTTCTAGATTATCAAGCATTTTAGGAAGTTCCTTCGGATCATGAGATAAATCAGCATCGATCTGAAAAATATAATTATATTTTCTTTTCAAGGCCCATTGAAAACCAATAAGATAAGCTTTGCCAATTCCTCTCTTTTTATGATTATCTTCTATAAATAATCTATCTTTAAAATGACGCTGCAACTTAATAACTTTATCAGCCGTACCATCAGGGGAAGAATCATCTACAACTAAAATATCAAAAGACTCCTCTAAAAAAACTCTTTTTATTATTCTTTCAATATTATCAACTTCATTATAAGTTGGTATAATAACTAAGCTATTATTCATAAACTTTCGTAAAATTAATAAATCATCATAAAAAAAACTGATAACAATAATACTTCTTATTTTTATGAAATGCTTGAAGTGGAAGAAATAATAAAATTAAATAAGGATTGGATTTCAATTTTTTTTCTTTTATCATTATTAATTCTTGGTTTTCTTAACAAGATTGATAAAAAAAAATTTGGATTACTTGTATATTCTTTTAACTCGGAAAAATATTTTAGTGTTTATGCTAAAGAAAAAAAAATAAACTATTTTGATTTATTTAATGTATCAAAAATCATTTTTACTACAATAATTAAAAGTATTCTTTTAACCTTTATTATAGATGAGTTAATTTCTTTCGAAACATTTAAAACTATTTTCCTAATTATTTTAATCATAATAGTTCCCAGATATTTTTTTTTAAAATATGTTTTTAAATTTTTAAATCTTCAGAATTTGTTTGATCAATTAATCTTTAAAAGTATTTCTACATATTTCAGAATGTCTCTATTTACATTTCCTTTGTTACTTATCTACAGATATACTTTGCCAACTAGTATTATATTTTTATATCTCGTGTCATTTCTGATTGCCTTTGTAATTTTTTTTATGCATTTAATTATCTATTATAAAATTGCCCATGATAAAACCTCGAGTTTTTTTTATATTATTTTATATCTTTGTGCTTTTAAAGTAACTCCCTGGTTATTGGTTTATAGCTATATAACCTCCTGAAAAGTCTAATTTTTAAGGTATGAAAGTAAAAAATATTTTAGTTTCTCAACCTGAGCCGTCCAATGAAAAATCTCCCTATTCTAGACTTAAAGAAAAGTATAAATTAAAAATTGATTTCAGACCTTTTATCCATGTCGAAGGAGTTACTGCAAAAAATGTCAGGCAACAAAAAATAAATTTTTCTGATTTTAATAATATTATTTTAACAAGTAAAAATGCTGTTGATCACTTTTTTAGACTAGCTGAAGAAATGAGATATAAGGTTCCTGATGCCACAAAATATTTCTGCCAATCTGAAGCCATAGGTTTTTATCTTCAAAAATATGTTGTTTATAGAAAAAGAAAAATATATGTTGGAGATAGAGATTTTAAGAGTTTGGAAAGTGTTTTTCAGAAATTTGAAAACGAAAGTTTTCTTGTACCGACATCAGATATTTTAAATTTTGAAACATCTCTCTTCCTAGATTCTATTGGCATAAATTGGACTAGAGCTAAACTTTATAAAACTGTTGTTAGTGATCTTTCTGATTTAAGAGATGTCTATTATGATATTCTAGTTTTTTTTAGCCCTTCAGGTATTGAATCATTATTTAAAAATTTTCCAGATTTTAAACAAAATAATACAAGAATTGCAGTCTATGGAAATGCAACTGTAAAGGCTGCCAGTGATGCAAAACTAAGAATAGATATAAAAGCACCTACCCCTGACACTCCATCTATGACTATGGCAATTGAGAAATATATTTCTCAAAACAGTAAATAATTTTCATAATTAAATAACCGAGGATTTGAAATTTGAAAATAGAAATATAATAATTGACGGGCTAGATAAGATAATTTTAAGAGAATTGATGATAAACTCAAGAAAGTCAATAAATGAAATATCTAAAAAAGCTGGCATATCAGGAACGGCCGTTCATCAACGTCTGAAAAAACTTGAAGAATCAAATCTTATTTCATCCTTCCAAATAGTTTTAAATCCAAAATTATTAGGATTTAAAACTATGGCTTTTATCGGTATATTTTTAGATCAAGCTATCAGAAACTCTGAAGTTGTAAAAGAATTAAGAGAAATTGAAGAAGTTATTGAATGCCATTACACTACTGGTAACTGGAGTATTTTTGTTAAAATTATATGTAAAGACAATCAACACTTAATGAAATTACTAAATGAAAAAATTCAAACAATTGATGGAATTTCTAGAACTGAAACACTTGTCTCTCTTGATCAACAAATAAATAGACAAATTAAAATATAAAAAGTTATTTTTTTCGGTTTATTATTATAATAGATATAATACAAATTTGAATAATCCCCGCAATCGAATTTGAAATAATGATTGATAAACTATTTATAAAAAACCCATAAATAAGCCATAGGATAACTCCTAACAATAAAACGAAGTACATTACCAGTGATACTCCTTCTGTAGAACCATATCTCCATATTTTAATTAGTTGAGGGACAAAACCAATCATTGTTAAAACCCCAGCGAATAGACCTATAGCTTCAATGTAAATTGAACTCACTATGTAACAATATTAATTATCTTACCCTTTATGAAAATAATTTTTTTTGGGGTTTCCCCATTAAGATATTTTTCAGTTCTAGGTTCATTTAATACAATCTCTTCAATTTTATTTTTGCTAAGATCCAAAGATAATTCAATCGTATATCTAGTTTTTCCATTAAAAGATACAGGATAGTTTTTTTTAAACTCTTTAATAAATTGATTATCAAACTTAGGGTATGGGATGTATTCAATACTTTCTTTGTTGCCAAGGATCGACCATATTTCTTCAGAAATATGAGGTGCAAAAGGAGATAGTAAGATGATCAAGGGCTCTAAAATTTTTCTAGATTGACATTTTAGTACAGTTAATTCATTAACACATATCATAAAAGTACTAATACAAGTATTAAAAGAAAATCTTTCAATATCTTCAGTTATTTTTTTAATTGATTTATGAAGCACCCTTGAAGATTCTTCAGAGGGCTCTTCATCTTTAACTAAAAATTCTGTTCCATTATAAAACAATTTCCATAATTTATTTAAAAAATTATAAACTCCAGTAATTCCTTCTGTATTCCATGGTTTATCTTGATCAATAGGCCCCAAAAACATTTCATACATCCTAAGTGTATCAGCTCCATATTTTTCACATATCTCATCTGGATTTACTATGTTATGTTTTGACTTAGACATTTTTTCAACTTCTCTGCCTACAATATACTTTCCGTTTTCAAGAATAAATTTTGAATTATTTAAAACAGGATTATTTTTTTTTAACCCTGCTATATCAAGTTCATTCCTTTCGCTTACTAGAGAAATATTAACACGAATAGGCTCAACTTTATTACCCTTAACTAGGTTTTTTGATAAAAATTCTTTTGTCTTTTTATTTCTAAAAATAAAAGCTGAATTTCCAAGTATCATACCTTGATTAATAAGTTTTTTCGCATATTCTTTAACTGGCAAATAGCCTCTATCAAACAAAAAATTTTGCCAAAATCTAGAATATAATAAGTGTCCTGTAGCATGCTCGCTTCCACCTAAATACAAATCAACATTCTTCCAATAATTGACAGCTTTATTTCCAACGAATGAGTTTGTATTATTTGGATCCATATAACGATTAAAATACCATGAACTTCCAGCCCATCCCGGCATAGTATTTAATTCTAATGGGAAAACTTTTTTATTGTCAATTTTTTCATTTAAAACAACTTCTTCTTTTTCAATATCCCAAGCCCAATTCTTTGAATTACCCAAAGGAGGACTTCCGTCTTTTGTTGGCAAATATTTTTTTACATCTGGTAATTTTAGAGGTAACTTATCCTTTGGAATGGGAATAGGAGTGTCTTTCATAAAATAAATAGGAATAGGTTCTCCCCAATATCTTTGACGACTAAAAATAGCATCTCTGAGTTTATAATTTGTTGAGCTATATCCAGAATCTCTTTTTTCTAGCTCACCAATTGTCCTAACAAATGCATCTTTGAATGAAAGGCCATTCAAAAAATCTGAATTAGTAATTTTAACATTAGATTTTTCAATATATGCTGATTCTGAAATATCAATATCATCAAAAATATTTATTATTGGTATTTTAAAAAATTTAGCAAAGTCATAATCTCTTTGATCACCACACGGCACTCCCATTACAGCGCCTGTTCCATAACCAGACAAAACGTATTCTCCAATCCAAATAGGAATTTTGTTACCCGTGAAAGGGTGAATAACATATGACCCTGAAAAAACTCCAGTAATATTTTTAATATCTGATTGACGTTCTAAATCTGATTTATTGACGACCTGCTTAATATATTCATTTACTTCTACCTTTTGTTCAGTGCTAACTATTTTAGAAATTATTTCATGTTCAGGCGCAAGTGTCATAAAAGTTACTCCAAAAATTGTATCTGGTCGGGTTGTAAAAGCTTTTATCTGTTGATTTTTATTGTGAACTTTAAATTTTATTACAACACCTTCTGATTTTCCTATCCAATTTTTCTGCATTTCTTTTAATGGTTCAGGCCAATCAATCTTATCTAATCCCTCCAAAAGTCGATCAGAATATGCGCTAATCCTCATACTCCATTGTTTCATTTTCTTTTTTATAACCGGAAATCCTCCTCTTTCAGAAACACCATTTATGACTTCATCATTTGCAAGTACTGTCCCTAATTCTGGGCACCAATTAACCTGAGATTCAGCTAAATAAGTTAAACGATATTGCATAAGAATTTTTTCCTTTTCTATCCAATCCATTTTATTCCATTCTTCTGCAGTAAAATGTGAAATATTAGAATCAGAAAATGCTTTTATATTTTGATTGCCAAACTTTGAAAAATTGGATATTAAATCTGAAATAGGCAACGCTCTATTAGATTCTTTTGAAAAAAATGAATTATATAATTCTAAAAAAATCCACTGAGTCCAACGATAATAATCTGGATCTGAAGTTTTAATTTCTCTGTCCCAATCAAAAGAAAAACCCATTCTATCAAGTTGCTTTCTATATCTTCTAATGTTTTTCTCAGTTGTTGCCTCAGGATGTTGACCGGTCTCTATAGCGTATTGCTCTGCTGGTAATCCAAAAGAATCATATCCCTGGGGATGAAGGACATTAAAGCCTTTATGCCTCATAAACCTTGAAATTATATCACTAGCTATATAACCTAAAGGGTGTCCTACATGCAGTCCTGAGCCGGATGGATAAGGAAACATGTCTAGAATGTAATACTTCGGTTTATTACTCAAATTTTTGGCTTCAAATGTTTTGTTCTCAGCCCAAAAATTTTGCCATTTTTTTTCAATCTTTCTGAAATCGTATTTCACATCAATTGATTTATTGTAAAAGTAAGCTTATTGACCGAAAGGAAAAAAGTTTATTATTGTCTTAGTACTTTTTTGCCTAGGGTTTTATATTTTTACTTGTATAAAATTCTATTTTTTTTGGAAAATATTGAAGAAAAACACGCTAAACAGAAACTTGCTTCTTCATACATGTCTGTTGTTGTTAGCATGACTGTTGTACTTTTTTTAATTGGATTTCTAGGCATATTTATTTTAAATTCAAAAAAAGTTTCAGATCATTTTAAAGAACAAATTGTATTATCAATTTTCATAAAAGATTCTGCTAAGGATATTCAAATTAAGCAACTTCAGAAGACATTAAGCTTAAAAGAATCAATTAGAAAAGTTACTTATGTTTCAAAAGAAGAGGCTTCTAGAATATATGCCAATGAAATTGGTGAAGATTTTTTAGAATTTTTAGGTTATAATCCCCTACTTAATTCTATAGATGTTTTTCTAAACGCTCAATTTGTTAAATCAGGTGAAATAAATAGTTTAATTCAGACTTTAGAAAGATATGATTATATAGATGAAATAATTTATGATGAACCCTTAGTCGAACTTTTAGAGGAAAACATAGAGCAAATATCCTTATGGATTATGGTGTTGAGTGGGATTTTCATTTTGGTTGCTGTTTTATTAATAAACAGTTCTATAAGGCTTTCAATATTTTCAAAAAGATTGGTCATAAAAACTATGCAACTGGTTGGGGCTAATAAAAGCTTTATACGAAAACCTTTTATAAAAAATCATATTATGATGGCTATTATTAGCTCCATATTATCCTTGTCAGGATTAATGCTTTTAATATTATCAATTGACAAAAATATTCCTGAGTTAAAGCTTCTATCTAATCAAGTAGAGCTATTTTTAATTTTTACTTTTGTATTGGTTGTTGGAATTGTTATAACATTTTTTAGTGCCTTTTTTGCTACGCAGAGATATTTGAAAAATAAAATAATTTATTAATAAATTGTATTTAAAGTAAAATGAAAAAGAAACTATTATTTAATAAAAAAAATTACTTAGTACTTTCCTTAGCAATACTCACTATATCAACTGGCTTTATTATTATGTCGGGTGGAGAAAGTAAAGATCCTATGATTTTCAATGATGAAATATTTAATTTCCAAAGAATCCGATTAGCCCCTGCATTAGTATTATTTGGTTTCGCTTTAGCGATTTACTCAATTTTTGTCAAGTCAAAATCAAAATAAATGAATGTTTTTGAAGCATTTTTCCTTGGTTTAATTCAAGGTATAACAGAATTTCTTCCAGTTTCATCAAGCGGTCATATAGAAATTTTTAAATTTTTTTTTGGTGATATATCTACGCCCCAAGAAAGTTTTTTATTAACTCTTTGTCTTCATTTTGCTACTGCATTAAGTACTATTATAGTATTTAGAAAAGACATTATTATAATATTTAAAGAATTATTTCAGTTTAAAAAAAATGAAAGTTTTTACTTCTCAATATATATCATAATATCAATGTTGCCAGCTGCTTTTATAGGTCTTTTCTACGAAGATTTTATCAACAATTTGTTCAAGGGTAACTTGATTTTGGTTGGAACCATGCTGATAATAACCTCCTTTCTTTTATACCTGACAGATCATAAAAAAATGAACAAAAAAAGAATTTCATATATATCAGCATTATTAATTGGATTAGTTCAAGCAATTGCAATCCTACCTGGACTTTCAAGGAGTGGAGCAACAATTGCAATAGCCATAATTATAGGTGTCAATAGAGAAAAAGCAAGTCGTTTCTCTTTTTTAATGGTAATTCCTTTAATTATTGGAGGAATGATTAAAAACTTATCGAGTCTTCCTCAAAATTTTGATATTAAAGCTGATGTCCTATTTATTGGATTTTTTACTGCATTGATCACAGGTGTTTTTGCTTGCAAATTAATGATTGCCTTAGTCAATAAAAGTAAGCTTAAATACTTTGGTTTATATTGTCTAATAGTTGGTTTCATTTCTATCTATCATGTCATCTCATAGAAATTTATCAAAAAATTCTATTGAAGAAGGTGAAGTTTTTTTAATTGACAAACCTTTGAACTATACTTCTTTTCAAGTGGTCAAAAAGCTTAGAAATATTTTAAAAAATAAATTTAATTTAAACAAACTAAAGGTTGGGCATGCAGGAACTTTAGATCCCTTAGCAACTGGTTTACTAATTATTTGCACGGGAAGAATGACAAAACAAATACCTGATTTCCAAAATTTATATAAAGAATATGTTGGAACTATGTCAATTGGCTCTACAACTCCTTCTTATGATCTAGAAACAAAAATTGATAAAACTTTTTCAACAGATCACATCAATGAAAATCTTTTAAACAAAATAAAAGATAATTTCATAGGAACAATTGATCAGGTTCCTCCAATTTTCTCTGCAGTAAAAAAAAATGGTAAAAGATTATATGAATATGCAAGAGAGGGCAAAAAGATTGATATCAAGTCAAAAAAAGTTACTATAAATAAATTTGATTTAAAACATATTTATATCCCTAAAATTGACTTTGAAGTCAATTGTTCAAAAGGGACATACATCAGATCTTTAATTAATGACTTTGGAAGAGACTTAAATTCTGGAGCACATTTAGTCTCACTTAGAAGGACAAAAATAGGTTCATTCTCTATAAATAATTCAATTACTATTGATGAGTTTATTAAAAATTTAAAGTAATAAAAATTTCTTTTTTAATATTTTTGCTATGAATAATATGAGTCAGTAAATTCATAAATCAATGTTTGAAAAAAGTGTTATGAATAAATTTGTTTCTAACAAAAAAAATCTTGTTGAAGAAATCATCTCTTTAAAAAAGAAAAAAAAAGCAGTTATACTAGCGCACTATTATCAAAATTCCGAAATACAGGAATTAGCTGATTATTTGGGAGATAGTCTTTACCTTGCTCAATGTGCGAAAAAAGTAACATCTGACATTATTGTTCTTGCAGGGGTTCACTTTATGGGTGAAACAGCAAAGATTATTAATCCCCAAAAAAAAGTTTTAGTCCCTGATCTAAAGGCAGGTTGCTCTTTATCTGATTCATGCCCTCCTGATGAATTTAAAAAATACATTGGAAATTATCCAGACCATAATGTTGTAACTTACATAAATTGCTCTGCTGAAATAAAATCCTTAAGTACAATTGTATGTACTTCAAGTAATGCAAAAAAAGTTATCAATTCAATTCCAAAAAATGAAAAAATAATATTTGCTCCTGATAAGAATCTTGGTAAATATTTAATTAAAGAAACTGGAAGAGACATGAAACTTTGGAATGGATCTTGTATTGTACACGAAGCATTTTCTCTAGAAAAAATAATTTATTTGATTAAAAAATACCCTAAAGCAAAATTCATAGCCCATCCAGAGAGTGAATCTCCTGTTTTAGAAATAGCAAATTTTATTGGCAGTACATCAGAGTTATTAAATTTTGTTCAAAAAGATTTATCTCACACGTATATAGTTGCAACAGAAAATGGGATTTTACATGAGATGAAAAAGAAATGCCCTAATAAAAAATTTATCCCTGCACCAGTTGATGATGATACCTGTGCTTGTAGTGAATGCTCATTTATGAAAATGAATACACTTGAAAAACTTTATTTATGTCTTTTAAATGAAAAGCCAGAAATAATATTATCAAATGATATTATTGATAAGTCAATAATACCTATTGAAAAAATGCTTGCATTAGGATAATAAAACTCAGCCAATTTCATAAAATGATTAATAAGGACAAATTTTATGAGACCTATAAATTTGAAATAGATCTTTTTATAAAAAGATCACTAGAAGAAGATATTGGAAGTATTGATCACAGTACTGAATCTTCTGTAACAAGTCTTGGAAAAAAAAGGATGAGTTTAAAGATAAATAAGCCATGTGTTTTGGCTGGTGTTGAATTAGCTAAAAAAATTTTTTCTTTTTATGATTCTGAAATAGATGTAGATGTTAAAGCGCCTGATGGAACATCTGTAAAGTCTGGAGAAATAGGGTTTATTGTCACTGGAAAAGCTTCTTCACTTTTAATTCTTGAACGTTTAGTATTAAATTGCATGCAAAGGATGAGTGGAATCGCTTCAATGACAAATTTTTTAAATAAGAAAATTTCTCATACTAAATGTACAATTTTAGACACAAGGAAAACTACTCCTGGATTTCGTTATCCCGAAAAATGGGCTGTTTTAATAGGTGGCGGACAGAATCATAGAATGGGGCTTTTTGATGCAATTATGATAAAAAATAATCATATAGATTTTTGTGGAAGCATTTCAGATGCATTAAAAAAAACTGAAGATTACATTAAAAAATATAACCTCTCAATTCCTGTAATTGTTGAGGTGAGAAATAGCGATGAAATTAAACAAGCAATTAGATTTCCATGGATTGATCGCATTTTACTTGACAATATGGAGAAAAATCAAATAATTAGAAGCCTGGGATTAATTAATAGGAAATTTAAAACTGAAGCGTCAGGAAACATAACTTTAAACAATCTAGTTGAAATTGCTGAAACTGGTGTAGATTACTTATCAATTGGTGCAATTACACACTCTGCAAAAAATATAGATTTAAGCTTAAAGGCAATATAAACACTCTATATTTCCTATATTTGCAATAATTCCTGTGTTAATGAAATACAAAAGAATCTTATTAAAATTAAGTGGTGAAGCTTTTATTGGTGACAAAAACTATGGTATAGATCCTGAAAGACTCCAAAAATATTGTCAAGAAATTAAAGAAATTCATACACTTGGTGTAGAACTTGCAATAGTAATAGGAGGAGGAAATATTTTTCGAGGTGTATCAGGAGCAAGTGAAGGAATGGATCGAGTCCAGGCAGATTACATGGGTATGTTAGCAACTGTAATTAATGGGCTTGCATTACAAAATTCTTTAGAAAATATTGATGTCCCAACAAGATTACAAACAGCTATAAAAATTGAAGCTATTGCAGAGCCATTTATAAAGCGTCGTGCAACTAGACATCTTGAAAAAGGGAGAGTTGTTATTTTTGGTTCTGGTACAGGAAATCCATTTTTTACTACTGATTCAGCCGCAGTTTTAAGGGCAATTGAAATAAATGCAGATGTCATATTAAAAGGTACTCGAGTTGATGGAATTTATGATGAAGATCCAGAAAAAAATA
>CETH01184460.1_pt1 | contig 14323 bp, 14 predicted proteins | sample 361461 | NCBI WGS metagenome assembly CETH01 (sample SAMEA2622695, study PRJEB7988) | marine metagenome | isolation source: saline water (ENVO:00002010), including
ATGCGACTTCCGGGTCCACCAGGGATGGGACTCACAACCGTGACGTACCCTCCGCGATCTACTACCTCAAGCCCAACACCACCATACTCTCCTTCGGTTCGAATACGAAGATCTTCGTATTCGGACGCTGGGAGAAAAGATGAATGAGGATCTCCCAGTTCCTGAATCAATCCTTCAATTGCTGAATTGTAGAGGAGGTCACTATCAACTTCCTCTACAAAGCTGCTGGAAACTCGGTCAACCACTTCCTGGAGTACGCGGGCGTGCACGTACACGTTGTTCGCCCGCGAGACGCCCTCTTGCAGTAACCATCCACCGGCGACCACTGAAAAGAAGGCTACCAGCACCGGAGAGACCACGCTACGCTTCATCGCCTTGCCTTTTCAACTGATTTAAACCGCGGACGCAACCGAATCCCTACCTACCCCGCACCTCCGGGTTCGATCATCTCTGAATCGGTGAAGGTAGCTGGGAATCGAGCGACGAGTTCTGCCCTAATCCTAACTTGCACTTCTTCCGGGGTACCCATGGCCGACACCACAGTGACGTCCGGCTCTGTCGACGCAAGATGAAGATAGGCCTCTCGCACGGTATCACGGAAGGATCGGCCCTCCGCTTCAATTCGGTCGGGACCCGCTGCGTCCTTACTCTGCCTATTCTCACCCTCATCACCGGGCAAGTCGAGTACAATGTAGAGATCTGGAGTCAGGCCGCTAGTTGCTATGGAGATCGTCCTTTTGACCTGATCAAGATCAAGGGCACGGCCATAGCCTTGGTAAGCCATTGTCGACAAAGAGAATCGGTCAGCAATCACAAGCTTCCCGTCGGCCAACGCAGGTCTGACCACATCACGAACGAAAGCGGCTCTTGCACCGAGAATGAGCATCAATTCGGTCTCTGCCGGCATGTCCATCTCTGGACCTGCTAGTACGATCTCCCGGATCGCTTCTCCAACCGCTGTGCCCCCAGGCTCACGCGTTGATACGTATGAGATTCCTAGGTCATCAAACCACCGGGCTAAAAGAGTGACCTGTGTGGTCTTACCTGCTCCATCTCCTCCCTCGAGTACGATGAACAACGGGGTCGTGGTCTGCTTTGTCACCTCAGTCGTAATACTCAACTCCGAGGTGAGTGACCATCTCCTCCCCCATCATCCAGCGCAATGTGTTTTTCAGTTTCCAGTGTTGGATGAAGATGTCATGCTCAGGATAGAGCCCGGGCGCCGTTTGAGGGGCCTTGAAGTAGAACGAAAGCCATTCCTGAATGCCGCTCATACCTGCTCGGCCTGCAAGGTCCAGGAAGAGCGCCAAATCGAGTACAATCGGAGCTGCAAGAATCGAATCTCGGCAAAGAAAGTCAACCTTAATCTGCATGCTGTACCCCATCCAACCAAAGATATCGATGTTGTCCCACCCCTCCTTATTGTCACCTCGCGGTGGGTAATAGTTGATCCTCACCTTGTGATACATGTCTTCGTAGAGATCAGGATATTTCTCAGGCTGGAGAATGTGCTCGAGCGCCCCAAGCTTGGACTCTTCCTTTGTCTTGAATGACTCCGGGTCGTCTAGAACCTCGCCATCACGGTTTCCTAGGATATTGGTACTGAACCAACCCGAAAGTCCAAGCATCCGAGTCTTGAACCCAGGAGCCAAGATAGTCTTCATCAATGTCTGACCCGTCTTGAAATCCTTTCCGCCGATTGGCACCCCCCTTTCCTTCGCGAGTGATTCTAGCGCAGGAATGTCAGCAGAGAGATTGGGGGCGCCATTGGCGTATGGCACCCCTTCCATTATCGCGGCATAAGCATAGAGCATGCTCGGAGCTATCTCTGGATCATTCCGCTCCATAGCAGCCTCAAATGCCTCGATTGTCTCGTGAGCCGCACCGGGACGCAAAAACACCTCAGTTGACGCGCACCACACCATCACCGCGCGGTCACACCCATGCTTCTCCATAAAGGTGCGGATATCGGCCCGGATCTCTTCAGCCTGCTCTTTCTTCGTCCCAGTTTTCTTGTTTGTCCCGTCCAGTTTCTTGACATACTCCGGATTGAATGCCGCCCTCATCGGCTTTATCGACGAGAGGAAATCCCTTATCGGATCTAGGTGGTTTTCCTTGTGGAGCACACCCGCGTTGACTGCGCTGTCATAACCATTGTCCGGAATCGGGTCCCAGGCTCCGAATACCATGTCTTCGAGACCGGCCAGAGGAACGAAGTCTTTTATCAAAGGAGTGTTGTCGTCGCTTCGCCTCCCGAGACGAATGGTGTTCATCTGCGTAAGTGATCCGATCGGCTTTGCTAGGCCCTGGCGGGCCGCCTCTACACCAGCAACAAATGTCGTCGCCACTGCTCCAAATCCAGGAAGGAGTACGCCGAGCTTACCCTCGGCCGGCTTGATCTCTTCGGGCTTTTTCAATGTGTCCTCTAGTGGGTTCGTTGTTGAACGCAGATCAGTGGGGAGCGATACACTTAGGAGGGAATAATGATGCGACTCTGAGCACCTTCTTCAATACCCTTCGCCACTGTCTCGTTCACCTTATACATGATCTTCTCAAAGTTCGTCTGAGCCGCAATCACTCTCTGGAACGCCGGCATAGCCTGCAATTCCTCTGCTGTCTTCGCATACGAAGACCTCAACTCTTCACTCGGTTCCTGACCGGACTGCAGGCTGGCCTGGATTTCTGCCTCAATCGATTGGATGCGGTTCTTCAAGTCTACTAGATCGCGATCCTCTTCTGCGGCATCAGAAGCCCGCTTCAAATTCTGATACTCGTCCGTTCGAGCCAACGCATTACCAAGATCTTTTGCCATATCGAAAATACCCATCATCTCACACATCTCCTCTTGAGAGGGCCCGTTCAGCCCGCGCGTCTTCATCGCACATGCTCACATGCGCTATGACAAATCGTTCCAATGTTGCATGATCCCGCTTGATTTGGACGGCTTCATAGTGCCCCGAATCTTCAAGCATGAGTGCGACCTCCTTTGCCTGGCCTACGCCAACCTCGAGAGCTAACAAGCCACCGGGCCGTAGGTATTGGAATGCACCTGCAACCAAACCACGAATGACGTCGAGTCCGTCTTTCCCAGAAAACAATGCTTCTCGCGGTTCCCAATCGAGTACTTCAGGCTCCAATAGCCGTTCGTCCACCTCCCTCACGTACGGTGGGTTCGAAACAATTGCATCGAACTTAGCCTTTACTGGGATTGGTTCGAAGATACGACCCTCTCGGAACTCAACGAGGGCCCCTAGGCCAGCCGCCTCTGCATTAGACCGAGCGAGGTCCAGTGCCACGCTGCTGATATCTGTCGCCACGACTTTGGCACCGGATTCGGCCGCGAGAGAGAGGGCTATAGCTCCACTACCAGTTCCAACATCCAGTGCCGTCGGTCGATCAACTTCCTCTCTTAAAAACCAATCAAGCACCTCATCGACTAGCTGCTCGGTCTCAGGTCGAGGAATCAAGACACCCGGGCGAAGGCTCAGTTCGAGCTCACGAAACGGTTGGCACCCAAGTATGTACTGGAGAGGCTCACGGCTTGCCCTCCGCTTAAGAAGCGGCCGGAATTGATTCAGCTCTTCCTGCTTGAGAGGCCGCTCGAAATCCATGTAAAGCTGGAGACGACCGATATCTAGAACATGAGCGAGGAGGTACTCTGCATCGAGGCGACCCGACGACAGACCCTTCCCCTCAAGATATTCTGAACTCCAGAGAATGAGCCGGAGCAGAGTCCATGGATCTGAGTCCGACCATTGATCAGCGGAGGCAGGTGAGACAACGGCGCCCTGGTGACTGTGATCCCTGCTCTTCATGCCTCGTGATCCTCCATCCGCTCTTCCTGCTCGGCCAAGCGGAGTGCTGTGATCACCTCCTCCAGATCACCGTCTAAAATCTCGCTAAGACGGTATAGCGTCAGGCCGATGCGATGATCAGTCACCCGATTCTGAGGAAAATTGTACGTGCGGATCTTTGCTGAGCGATCACCCGTCCCTATCTGGGTCTTCCGGTCCCGAGCACGCTCAGCCTCCGACTCGGCAATCTTTAAGTCCAAAAGTCGGCTCCGCAGTACCTTCAACGCCTTTGCCTTGTTCTTGTGCTGGGACTTTTCATCCTGGCACGATACCACAAGACTTGTTGGTATGTGAGTAATCCGGATCGCCGAATCAGTAGTATTCACTGATTGGCCACCTGGACCCGAAGAGCGGAATGTATCGATCCGCAACTCATTGGGATCGATGTCAACATCAACGTCCTCAGCCTCCGGAAGTACGGCCACCGTCGCAGCAGATGTGTGGATCCGTCCTTGGCTCTCTGTCGCAGGAACTCTCTGCACACGATGCACGCCCGATTCACGACGCAGTCGCCCATAGACACCCTTACCTCTCACAGTAAACACGACCTCCTTTACCGCACCAGGAATCCCCTCTGAAACATCAACAAGTTCGATCGCCCAACCCGCATGCTCCGCGTAAAGCCGATACATTCTCATAAGGTCCGCCGCGAACAATCCGGCCTCGTCCCCCCCTGTACCGGCTCGGATCTCGATCACAGCTGGGCGATCTCCTAAGGGATCGGGAGGAATCAGAAGCTCTTTCGCTTTTCCAATTAGAATCTCAATCCTGCCCTGGAGAAATCGGGCTTCCTCTTCTGCGAGTGCGGCCATTTCGGGATCCTCCGACGTCCCGATTAGTTCAACAGCGCCCTCGCACTCCTGCAATGCAGCTCGCAAGTCATTCCCACATATCACGATTGGCTCAAGCCAAGAACGCTCCTGACTTAGCTCCCGTATCCTCGTCGGGTCTGCCAAGACTTCTGGACTGGAAAGCGCTTCTTCCACCCCTTCAAAACGACGCTCGACTTCAGCAAGTCGATCGTCGAGCAGCGGGTCGATGAGGAAAGCTTTCATGGTATGAATGGCCGGAGGTGCGATTACGCGCCTACAAAGCCCGCCTTTTTACTCGGCTTTCTTGTCGTACTTCTTCTTGAATCGATCGACACGACCGGCAGTGTCCACCAGGCGCTGCTTGCCTGTATAGAAGGGGTGACACGTCGAACAAATCTCTACGTGCACCTCATCTTGTGTCGCCATCGTTTCGAACCGGGTCCCGCACGCGCAGACGACTTGGGCCGCCATATACTCGGGATGAATCCCCTGCTTCATATCCTGCTCCAACAGTTCGGTCAGGCTAGAGTAAGGAAAGCTATACGAGGGACCCACGAGGGTCTAGTGAGTCCGCTCAAGAGTCACCCTATCTTTTGATTTTTTCACGTTATCTACCTTTATAAAGATCTGTGCCCACACTCTTCCAAGAGCTACGCAAACGGAAGTCAATTACTTCCTCTACCTTCGCCTGGCACATTGGGACCCCACATAAACTGCCAACCCAGACGTACCTGAAGGTATTGCAGATCGGGCATGACCTCATACCGCCCATTCGCGTAAAAGCGCATACCGTCAGTGATTGGGTACTCGGTGCCGACGTGAAGATTGAAGCCTGCCTCCACCGAGTCCAGAAGGTCTTCTACGAAAGTACCCCTGATAACCTCACCATCTCCATCTATAACGTGAGCAGTGACACCCAAACCTCCGAACGTCAGGACGTCCATCGGAAGCTCCCAGACGACATGCACGTCTGCACCGACAGCTATATCAGTGTAGTCGATTCGCCCCAGATCTAGCGCAGGTCGTACTCCATCATTCTGCTCCTCCACAAGATCCTGGACACGATCCTTAAGCTCGACGATGTCACCCGCGTTCATTGATGAGGTCCAGTACATCAGTGAAGGAACAAAACGCACCCCAGTAGCGGCATACCCGAGATCAAAACGCACTCCGTACGACGTCGTGTTGATTACGCGGTCCGCCCACAGGTAACCATACTCAAGTGCAACCCCACGAAACGAGAGGTGCTCGTTGCTGACACGCGCAATGTCCTGAGCACAGAGGCTGGAACAAAAAACCGTCAACGATACCACCGCACCGACGACCTCCCTACAAACCGTCATCAGGATGATGTCGATTGGTGTGTTGTCTCAACAATTTCAGCGACTAGATCATAGTCATGTGCACCCACTACACGAGCTCGAACAAACTCTCCTGGCTTCCACACGCCCGAGCCTATCAAATGGGTAACCCCATCCACATCCACGGCTTGTCCATCTGTGCGACCGACCGCCCCATACTCAGGATCATCGTTTAGAGATTGATCAACAAGAACATCTGTCTCTCTTCCGACATACATAGAATTTCTCTCGAACGAGATCGCTCGCTGAAGTTCCATTAGTTCCTCCAATCTGTCATCCATCACATCCCGCGGAACGTGATCAGGGAGTCTTTCGGCTCGTGTCCCCTCCTCTACCGAATAGGTAAACGCCCCGACCCGTTCAAATTGAATTTCTTCAAGAAGCTCCAACATTTGACTAAAGTCGTCCTCGGACTCACCAGGAAAACCAACAATCACAGTCGTGCGAAGCGTCAGTCCAGGAATCGCTTCCCTCAGCCAACCTGCGCGTTCGATAATCGTTTCCCTTCTCTCTGGTCGGCGCATCAGAGTCAGAATTCGATCACTACCATGCTGAATAGGCATGTCTAAGTAGGGAAGGATTCGACTTTCAGATGCTAACAAGTCCACCAATTCCCGAGTGATACCTGACGGATACATATAGAAGAGTCGATACCAGGGAATCGCCGTACCTTCGAGCAGAGCTCGTAAGAGATCTGGCAGAAGCGGTGCCTCAGAGTCATGTCGCCGAAGATCACGCCCGTACCACGTCGTATCCTGCGATACGATGTTGATCTCTTGAACACCAGCGGCATGCAGACCGGACGCTTCTCTTACCAAGTGGTTTATGGGCTGTGATCGGTGTAATCCCCTCATCATCGGGATAGCGCAGAACGCACACGTATGGTCACAACCCTCACTGACCTTAAGATAGGACGTGTGACGCAACTCGCTTGAAAGAAGGCGGAGCGGCCTCTCCATTAGAGGAACAGGGGTCGACTTATCCGGCAAGAATCCTAGACCCCGAAGCTCCGTTACTAGTTTCGGAAGTTCAGTGAGGCCCAGGAAAAGATCCACTTCGGGGATTTCCTTGGCGAGTTCATCGCCGTGTCGTTGGACCAAACACCCCACAGCAACTACAGCCCGAACGCCTCCTTCTCCCTTCATCGCACATGCGTCCAAAATAGTCTCGATCGATTGCTCCTTAGCCGACCGGATGAAGCCACATGTATTCACAATTATGACTTCTGCATCTTGGACATCGGAGGAGACTCGGGCGCCATGTCCCAAAAGAGCTGCCATGGTGCGTTCTGAGTCCACCGTGTTCTTGTCGCACCCCAGTGTCACCAGTGCTATGCGCGGACCATCTTCCTCACCAACATCATCGAATTCGTGATAAACGATTTCCGCGTGATTCGAAATACTAGAGCGAACCGGAGTTCGAGACAGAGGAAAAACTGGAAGATCCCTCCTCCGATTCATCTTGGGCCTCCCATCAGCGGACCATCACCAACACTCCAGATGGAGGCGTAAACGTGAAGAAGTCCGATCCGGGGTCAGCGTCGAACCCGACATTTCCCATCGTGATGGTCCGAACGTTACCGTTGGCTTCCTCCATTTGGATGCGGCGTAACACAGGTGCACCCCGGTCGATCCAAATCGTGGCAGAGCGGTAGCTCATGCTGAGCCTAGGAACCATTCGCAGACGATGAGTCGACCATTCCTCAACATCCTCCGCACTTTCGTATGTGACCGCGTATTTAGCACCCGGATTCTCAAGAAATTCCCGATGAAAATCTCTTCCTCCCGCGCTCCGATCCGCCGACGTCTTAAGGACGGTTTTCTCATCGTTACTCGGGAAATACACCCACGTAAACATCCCATCGACCACTATGAGATCCCCTTCCGGGTTATCAAAACGCATCGCAAAGAGGTTCGGCTTAGCTTGACACAAGCGACCGGTCCCACTGCGCTCACTGCCAAGAAGCGGCACGTACAGGTGCTGCGTGAAGTCGGCACAGAATGTCTCGACGTCCCCGTATCGAACTGCCGTCTTCTTAAGAACTTCAAGACCTATGTCTTGGGCGCCGGCGTCCCTGGGATGCCATCCAACCAAGAGTACCATTCCTAACGCCACCCATGGGGAGACCGACCCCGACAACCGGGTCACATTTATCTCCCACATCGGATCAGTCTCCAGCCATAAACTTTTTTAGTTCGTCCAACATCATGAGGACCTCACGTCCCTTCGATCCTTCCGATGGACCGAGCACACCCGCATCGTGAAGCTGGTCCACTATTCGTGCTGCTCGTCCGTATCCTATACCCAGCTTACGCTGCAAGAGTGACGTAGATCCGGTCCCGTTCTGAATGCAGACCTCTGCTGCCTTCACAAAAAGGCCGTCCCAATCACCCTTTATTTCGTCAGGACCCACTTCAGATTCTTCTAGTTCCGCACCCCGCACCTCCTCCAGGATATCCGGCTCATTGGCCACGTCGATCGAATGACCTACCTCTTCCGCATGACGATCGAGCAGTTCCACATACCACCCCATCAGACGCTCTGTATCCTCTGTCGGAAGGAACGCTCCTTGGATCCGAACAGGCACGCTACCTCCAGGCGGCAAAAAGAGCATATCACCATTGCCGAGCAGCGCGTCGGCCCCGTTCTGGTCAAGAATGGTTCGTGAATCGGTCTTAGATGCTACTCGGAACGCGATCCGAGTTGGAAAATTGGCCTTTATGAGCCCAGTAATAACGTTCACAGAAGGACGCTGTGTCGCTACGATCAGATGAATTCCAATTGCTCGTGCTTTTTGAGCTAGCTGCGTAAGAGGCTTCTCTACTTCAGACTGTACAGTCATCATTAGATCGGCAAGCTCGTCTACAACAACAACTATGTAAGGCATGATGCCTTCCGAATAAATCCACCTATCCTCGTCCGCGTCATGGCCTTTGGGAGTGCTACGACGGAGTGCTTGGCCCTCTCGCACCTTATTGTTGAACTCGCTGATCGAACGGACGTAGTTCGCCTTGAGGAGTTCATAGCGACGTTCCATCTCCATAACTGCCCACTTCAACACCCCCGCAGCATCCCGAGGGTCAGTTACCACGTTGTGACGGAGATGAGGCAATCGGGAATAGACTGAGAGCTCAACCATCTTAGGATCAATCAAAAGGAGGCGGAGTGTTTCTGGTGTGTGCCGATACACCAAACTCGTCACTATCGTGTTGAGACACACCGATTTTCCAGCCCCAGTCGCGCCAGCGATCAATACATGAGGCATCTTCTCGAGTGGCGAAACATATGGTTTGCCATTCAAGTCTTTTCCTAAAGCGAGAGGCAGCACTCCTTTGGCCACTCCGAACTCTTGAGCTTCGAGGATCTCACGTAGGTTAACGATCTCGGCATTTGGGTTCGGGATCTCAACACCGACAGCTCCTTTACCCGGAATAGGCGCCACGATCCGGATCGTTCGAGCTTTCATTGCTAATGCTAAATCTGCGTCAAGATTGGCAATACGGTTCACCTTCACACCTGGCGCTGGTACGACTTCGAACTGGGTCACAACAGGACCGGTCGTGCGCCCACCGAGAGAGCTTTTGATGTTGAAAGTCGCAAGTTTTTCAATGAGCACCTGACCGAGCTCATCAAGCTGTCTCTCCATGCTCGCACGGTCCCCACTCTCGGGGGCGCTCAGAAGATCTACTGGCGGAACCTCATGCTCCACTGGAACGCCCGCATTTAGATCATCCATTCCGGCCTGACCGTCTAACCTTGATGGATCCAAATCTTCACCCTTCGGGTCTTTTTCTGAGGCGAGTTCCTCAGCAGACTCGTCCCCGACTTCATCAGACGCTGCGTTGTGTCCAGTACCTATAGCAGGATCGTCGTCCAGCTCCGCTTCATAGGTCATCTCCACGTCCGGAGAGAGCTCGGACACTGGATCAACAGTCGATTGCTCTACGGAGCATGTGACATCTTGAGGGATGTCCTCCTCCTCCTTTGCCCACTCTGGCTCCATTCCCTCTACTGGAATCACAACCTGGTTCGCAAGCTCGCGCTCACGTTGATCAGCAAGTGCCTGAGCTGCCACTTCCCGACCGCGATCAGCAACGACTTTCATCGTTCGACCAGCCGCGTCTCCACCGGCCATAAACCCTCGGCCCAACGATCTCAGGGGATTCCACCCCAAAGTTGTTACACAGAGAGCAACGAACGCAGTTGTCGTGACGACCGTGCCTCCCACCACTCCAAGCAATCCGACCAGAGGATACCCTAACGTCATGCCTACCCACCCCGCGGACATTGATGACTGTGTCGCGATCCAAGTGGCAATAGGAACAAGAAAAAGCATTCCAAAAAAGAGGAGCCCAAACCGCAAAGCCCTCGAGGACACCATCCATCCACCCAGTTGCAGCCCGAGGAAGATCACAACCACCGGTACTATGACGGACGCGACACCCACCAGAGAAAACAAAATGTCGCGAATCGTAGCGCCAAAGACCCCCACCATGTTGCCTGAGGGGAACCACTCTAAACTGCGCGAACCAAATAGCTCAGTCGGAAAAAGTGAGAGCAAAAAAAGAACGGCGACCCCAAGCGCCGCCACCGCTGCTATCTCTCGCCGTTGCTCTCGAGACAGCAAGCTGTTTCCACCCTTGTTCTTCTTGGATCGCCCCCTCTTTGAGGTCTTTCTCTTGGAGGTCACTATCCGGTCAGGCTCCGGCTCGGGTGATCGACTGGTCTACCATCTCCACCACAAAATCGTGGCGATCGACGTCTGCACATAGTGCGAGGTCATCCCCTAGTCCCACTCTTATCACGGCGCGCCCTGCGGCTGATAGACTCAGGAAACTCTCGGTCGGCTTTCGGGCTTGAGCAAACGCACGGACCGCCCGAGTCGCGTCATTCAAGTCGAGATCTCCATCTTTCTTTGGTTCTTTACCTGAAAGGACCCTTTCAATGAGATGCCCCGCACACAAGGCGTCGTCCAGAGAAAAAGTATCCTCATGTCCTATGCAAATGATGGAAATATGCTCTGCCATCGAAAGCTCTTCCGCCACAGAACCTAGATTAGTCAGTGCACAAGGGAGAACTCGATCACCTTCCTGCGCCAGCCGTAATGCTCTGGTGACATTCGCTAAATTCAGTACAACCTTTTTGCCCGCGACCACCTCACTGGTGAACTCATGCGGCGAGTTGCCCAAATCGAAGCCCTCCACTTTCTCTGCTTTTCGCTCTCCACAAAGCAGGGAATCTTCCCGACCGAGGGACGAAACAAGCTTCACCGCATCCTCTGTTGATTCGGTTGGGAAAATCTCCCGCGCACCATTCGCCAGTGCTTCGACGATCGTTGTAGTCCCTCTTAAAACATCTATCACTACGACCGTGGAACCAGAGAGCTCGGCTCCATCGACTTCCTGGAAAGTGAAGTAAGTATCTATCCTCACTGGACCGGATGATCCTTGGACATCACTCGGGCAACAAACCCTGTATCCAGATCCCCTTCGACAAAGTGCTGGTCATCCACGATCTCCCGGAGAAACGGTATGGTTGTTGGAATTCCTTCTATTACCATGTGATCCAGAACGTGCCGAGCCCTGACTATAGCTTCCTCGCGAGTCTTCCCACTAACGATCAGCTTCGCAAGCAAGGAGTCGTAGTGCGGTGGGACTCTGTACCCGGCATACACATGCGTATCCAATCGAACCCCTGGGCCACCCGGTGGATGGAAAGCAGTGATGGTGCCCGGCCCTGGAGCAAAGTTACGATCAGGATCTTCAGCATTGATCCGGAACTCAATCGCGTGCCTCTGATGTACTATCTCACCCTCCGGCGCAGCAATAGGTTCCCCCGCAGCAACCCGGATCTGTTCTTTGAGCAGATCGAATCCCGTGGTCACTTCAGTGACCGGATGTTCAACTTGGATCCGCGTATTCATCTCCATAAAGTAAAAGGAGCGATCCTCGTCGAGGAGAAACTCGACCGTGCCGGCGCCGACATAGTCGATCGCCTTTGCTGCACGCACAGCAGCCGCGCCCATCTCAGCTCTCAGTTCTCCTGTCAAACCCGGCGATGGAGCTTCCTCTACCAATTTTTGATGACGTCGTTGTATTGAGCAGTCACGCTCTCCGAAATGCATCACTCGCCCATGCTGATCGCCGAATACCTGGATCTCAACGTGCCGGGGCTTGAGGATACAACGCTCAAGATAAACGTCAGAGTTCGCAAATGCTGCTCTAGCCTCATTCTGCGCTGCCGCGAAACGCTTGGGGAATTCATCAATATCCATTGAAACTCGCATGCCCTTTCCACCACCACCCGCCGACGCCTTGATCATGACGGGAAAACCAATCTCTTTCGCAATTGGAATTGCCTCCTCCACGGTCGGCACGATTCCATCTGAGCCAGGGACAGTCGGAACTCCGGTTTTCACCATTGTCTCCCTTGCTGTTGCCTTATCACCCATGAGACGGATCTGCTCAGGTGTCGGACCAATAAAAGTGATGCCTGAACGGCCGCAGATCTCACTGAACTCGGCATTCTCAGCAAGGAAGCCATAACCGGGGTGGATCGCCTCCGCACCTGTGACCTCAGCGGCCGCTATGATACGGGATACGTTGAGATAGCTCTCTGTAGCAGCAGCAGGACCGATGCAGACATCTTCATCTGCAAACCGTACATGAAGGGATTCCCGGTCCGCCTCTGAATAAACAGCTACCGTCTTGACGCCAAGCTCGTGGCAGGCGCGAATGATACGGAGAGCAATCTCTCCGCGATTTGCAATTAGTACTTTGTTAAACAAACGGTTGCCTCCCGGACCGCGAAAACCCCGAATGCGGAAAGGGAATCGAGTCCACTGAAAACCCTATTTAGGGGTCTAGGCTGCTAAAGAGGTTTGGATCAACTAGGATCGACGCGAAACAACACTTGACCGAATTCAACGGGCTGTGCGTCTTCAATGCATATCTCAGTGATAGTACCGGTAACTTCGCACTCCAGCTCATTCATCAGTTTCATAGCTTCTATGATGCAAAGGGTCTCTCCCTCCGCAACCTTCGAACCGACATCTACGAAGGGTGCAGTGTCCGGTGCTGGCGAACGATAGAAGGTTCCCACCATTGGTGACGTCACCTCAATCAGGTGACTGGCAGAGGCCCTCTCGTCCTCCTCAGGGGACGGAACTACTTGAATATTCTCTGAAGCGGCCCCCGCCGGCGGCGCAGGCACGGGAACGGGCATTCCGACAGAAGTAGCGCCAACATACGGAGGCGTTTTCGATAGGCTGACACGGGTACCCGTGCGCTCGATCTCCAGCGAATCGACACCGCTGTCGTCGAAGACTCGGATTAGACGTTCGATGAATTCGAGGTCGATCATGAGTTCACCCTAGAAAGGTATTTTTCTTCACGACGGTCGATCTTGAGAACGTCCCCTTCTTCGACGAATAGTGGGACATTTATTACGGCACCCGTCTCAAGTGTTGCAGGCTTGGTCGCACCTTGTGCGGTATCGCCCTTAAATCCCGGATCTGTCTGGATGACTTCCAACTCCACAAACTGAGGAAGCTCTACACTGATAACCTTCTCGTCGTTAACCAATCCCTCGCATGCCATGTTTTCTTTGAGAAACTTCAGCTGTTCTGCACCAACCAAATCCCTCGGAATCGGGATCATATCAAAGGTATTCACATCCATAAAATAGTAGAGGTCACCGTCAGTGTAAGAATAGTTAACCGGACGACGCTCTAGACGAACATCCTTAACTTTTTCACCGGCCCGATAAGTCTTGTCCACTACGGAACCGCTCAGGACGTTCTTCAGTTTCGTCCGAACAAACGCACCGCCTTTGCCGGGTTTGACGTGCTGAAAGTAGGTAATGGACCAGAGGTCGCCGTCGATCTCTAGCACCATCCCATTGCGGAAATCCGCAGTACTGGCCATTCAAGTCATCTCTCTTCAAGTCTTTGTAACGGGGATCAGCTCTCTAGTTGGGCGAGCAGCCCCCGTAGTCCTAAAACATAGCTATGGACGCCAAAGCCATAAACCACGCCCGACGCGACTGGTGCCAAGTATGAGTGACGACGGAAACGCTCGCGACTTGAGATATTCGACAGGTGACATTCAACGAATGGGCGATCGACACCGGTGAAGGCATCCCGCAGGGCAATCGATGTATGTGTGTATGATCCAGGATTAATCAGGAACCCGTCCACTCGTGTGGCCGCCTCCTCGATGTAATCAAGAAGCTCCCCTTCATGATTAGACTGAAAGACCTCGATCTCAGCAGCCATCTCGTCCGCTAGTGTAGCCAG